>RCMY010000695.1_pt1 | contig 49559 bp, 49 predicted proteins | sample 2041341 | NCBI WGS metagenome assembly RCMY01 (sample SAMN09708234, study PRJNA481090) | Marine sediment metagenome, whole genome shotgun sequencing project.
TCGACCAGCAGTCCATGCTGGCAGTGCGCCAAAATCTCGCGCGGTCCGCCATTGTCAGTGGCAATGACGGGCAGACCCGACGCTGCAGCCTCCAGTAACGTCAAGCCGAACGATTCATACAGGGCAACGTTAACGAAGATGCCCCGACGCCGTGCAGCCCATTGATAGATAGCCGGCACGTGGTCATTGCTATGCATTTTCGGCAGGGCGACGCAACCATAAAGGTTGTAGTAGTCCAGCAAGTAGATTAGGTCTCTTACTACGCTCGCTGCCTCTTTCTCGAGGTTGCAGATATCGTCACGACTGCCGGCGCAAATTACCAGGTTTGCACGTTGCTGTAGTTGCGGCGACTTACCGTAGGCGTGTAACAGTCCGGTAAGGTTTTTAATCGTTGCGGGCCTTGCCAATGCTAACAGCACCGGCCGCTCGGGATGAGCCAGAAACCGACTAAACCGCGTTGCAACCTCTGCTTCGCAGGCAGCCGCAGCCGGCGTAGCGAAACGCTTAACATCGCAACCGGGAGCAATGACTACGCATTTGGCTGTTTGCTGGCCGCTATAGTGACCGTATTGGTTCGTTGCCTCATCATCCGAGCTGGCGATAATCAGGTCTGCCTGGCTGGCGGCATATTGCTCAATGCTCTGTTGCCGAGAGGGTGCGGGGTTATGCGCCTCCGCGGTTTTGTCATCGCCGCTTGCGGCTGCGTTCTGTTTGCCGTTCACCAGGCTGTGAGAGTAGGCGCTGTATATAAACGGAATACCGAAGCGCATCCGCAGATGCGCGGCGATCCAGGCCGCGTCGGCGTAATGTGCATGCACAATGTCAGGCCAAATCGAGCTGCGGCATAATCGACGCTCAATGTTGCTGGCCAACGTCGGCAGCTCAGCCCACAGTTTTTGTATGCGTACCTGGCGGTTGGAATCACCGTAGCAGCGCCACAATTCAATGTCTTCAGTCAGCTGCTCGGTTGCTGGTTTATACTGCGTACCGAACTCATTGGAGCGGAACGCTCGCGTGATAATGATTTGTCGCGCTACGCCTGGCTGTTTGGCCAGCGCTGCAACGAGTTGGAATAGGTAGCGGCTATGGCTGCTGTCGTCGGCAGTTTTGCCATAGTGTTTGCCATACTCAATGGTCTCGCAGTTTGACCACTCTTCTCGCATGGCGATGTGAACAATTGTGACGCCGCGAGTAGTGGCTGGCGAGTCGGATGATCGCTGGGGGGGGGTTCTCCTATCCGAAAATCGATAGTCAACCGTCATGGAAGTTACAACCTCGCTGCGCGTCTAATTCCTTTAGCAAGCCAAATTTCGCTAGCCTTGGGATAATAGATCACGCGATACGTGCCTGTCTTTGATCCAAATCAACATTCGTTACACCACCCTCTTGCCATGCTGCTAAATAGCAGCGGGCAAGCCCCTCAGTCAATCGGTGGGGTGGGCAGCACCATTATCTCATGCACATCGACCGTGGCCGGCTGCGACAGTGCATAAATCACACTACGCGCGACATCATCGGCTTGTAAAGCCTGAGGTTGTTGGTCGTCAAAGAAGGGCGTGTCGACCATGCCGGGTTCGATTAGGGTAACCCGCACTCCGGTACCGCGAAGCTCTTCGCGCAAACCGTAACCAATGGCGGATACGGCCCATTTGGTTGCCGAGTACATTGACCCAGCCAGCGTGCGACGACCGGCTACCGAACCAGTCAACAACACGTGACCGCGACTCTTCTTGATCGCTGCAAGAGAGGCGCGCAGTGTTAACGCCGCGCCCAGTACGTTGACGTCGAGCATGGTTTTCCAGGCATCGACCGGTGCCTCGGAAAACCCTCCCGGTTTTCCACCCGTGCCGGCATTAGCGAAAACGGCGTCCAGTTGGCCAAAATGCTCTAATGTCTTAGCCACCATATCTTGCTGTGCGTTGAAATCGGTAACATCAACAGCGAGGGCATAGCTGCGCTCTTTGCCTAATTCTTGCGCTAATTTTTCCAGCTTGTCGACGGAGCGAGCGGCTAACACCAACCGCCACCCCTCGGCAGCTGCTGCTCGGGCGGTAGCTGCGCCAATGCCACTGGACGCGCCGGTAATAAGTAGAACTTTGTTGTGCTGGCTCATGAAGATTTTCCTCGCTGTTGATATTTGCAGTGGTTTAAAAAACCACCATGTATGTGCAGCTGATGGTACATGTTAAGCAAGACCCATGCCTGGCACTGCGCATTGTACATTGTGTATTGTGCATGAGTTTTTCTTGGGCTAACGCATCCATCGAGCGGTTGTTCACCAGCTGCTGTCGAATGTCTCATGCGCTGCCAGAGCACGTTGCAAAAGGCTGGCAGGCATACAAAACCCGGCGGGATCATCGTCTATCAGCAGGCCGCGCTGTGACCGGTGGCAGGCAATGGCGCTGGCTTTGCGCTGCCATGCGGGACGAATATCCAGGAGCCATGGTCCACTATCGGCCTTCTTTGTGTCTGTGTTAAGCAAAATGGCTGCGGGCCAGACGCTATAATGAAACACCTGTAGATCGGTAATTTGCTCAGCGACTGCTGCAACCAGCGCGGCGCAGGCACGATGGTCTGGATGATCGTCGTCAGGAGAGGTGACAAAGACGCTGGTGCGGCTGCTCTGCCGCGCAAGTCGGCATAGTTCGAAGCGGGCATTTTCCAAAACATGTGCGGGCTGCTGCGACACTTGGCCGTCTGGTAGATTCAAACGCAGCACGGGCGGCGACGCTAGCCCCAGTACCTGCAGTGCGCGTAATTGCTCCTTGCACCGCTCCCGCGCCAGGCGCTGTTTACTCCACTGCCTGGACTGCGGATGAGAACCCTCACCGTTGGTGATGGCAAGAATCGTTAATGGAATATCCAGCTCCGCGCAGGCGGCTACAAAACCTCCACAGCCTAACGTCTCGTCGTCGGGATGCGGTGCAATAATCACCACTGAGCCTAACTCAGTTAACAGCTGCTGCGCATTTTCGCCTGCCGGTTCCCCGCTACTGCTGCAGCGGCAGAGTTTGCTGTCGGGCGCAAAGCCGTGTTGCAAGTTAGTCACGGTGTTGTGGTTAGTGCATGGTCACCCAACTCCTGCAAGTCGCGTTCGGCATGACATTGTCGAATGTAGAGGGTGAGTTCGGCGTAGTGCTGTGAGATATGCGCATTGTATGCTAGCGGTCGCGGCCCAAGCAGGCGGCCGAAGTGATCCAGCACTTGCTGACAGGCTCTTTCAATAGTATGGCGTACTGCCAGTGCCCGCGGGTAGGCTTCCCCGCAGCGATTCTCCGGGTCGAGGTCTATCTCCTCCGCTGCACATTTCAAGCTACTGTTCATATTACGCTCGGCCGCGAGCAGCACGCCCAGGTGCGCGCGAGCGTGGGCGCCGGTGCCACATTGGCGTGCGTAGTCGACTAACCCGATCGCGCCGCCAGCCCAGCAGCAGGCGGGGCCAAGCGCTCCCTGCCAAAAGCCGGCTCGCTCGAAATACCAGCGCGCTTGTTCGACTTGCGCGTTGGCCGCCAGCGGCAGGTCGCGGAACTCGGTGGTCCATGTGTGCGTGTCGGCAAATGCCGGTGCGACCCAAACGTCTCGCTGGTAGGCAATAGCCTCGCCAGCGGCGGCGATATCGACGTCCACTAATACGGCGTCATAGTCGGTATGCACCAAGGCGCGGTCGACCAAATCTGCGCCGCTGCAAAACGGCTTGGTGCCACACAGCATGGCGGTGGAGTCTTGGGTAACAACTCTGGTCGTTGCGGTAGGCCCGCCCGATGCCCAAATAGCGTACGTCAGCCTGTCATCGACCGGCCGCCCCGCCTCACGCAGTATGGCGGTAGCGTCAAGATGACCTTCAAGCAGGCGAGCCAGGCTAAGATTGTCTCGCGCCACATCACGCAGGTGACAAAAGCGTTTCCAGCTGCTGCCCGCAGCTAGAGGGGGTACCTGATTGCTGCTAGCGTGCACATGCTGTTGTAACGCCTGACGCAGGCTAGTGCCAGTGTCGTGAGCGTCACTCTGTTGCTGCTGCTGTAGTGGCAATGTTAGCGAGTTCATCGGCCTTTCCTCCAATAGTCTAAACGGTAACGTTGGTCGGCGGGCTGCGCTGACGGCTCGATGCGCCAGCGAGGCTCGGCGTTGATCAGTTCGTGTACCGTCGCGCCTGGCAGGCGATGGTCCGGCCACTGTAATAGCGAGTGGCAGGCCAGTAGCACACCGTTAGTTGTCATGCGATCACACAGTGCTGCGATGATCCGTCGCAATTGCGCAACACTAAAGTAATAACCGCACTCCGCGAACACGATTAGCTCAAATTGCTGTGCCGGCATTTCGTGCGGTAGTTCTGCACAGTCAATCTGTACATGCGGCATAGCCTGGCAGCGTTGCCGCGCCTGCTGCACCGCTGTGGGTGCAGCGTCAGTCGCGATAACCGCGTCACAGCAACGACCGAGACGCTGGGTAAATACGCCGACCGAACAGGCTGGCTCAAATGCCGAGGAGAAATGCTGATCGCCTAACCTGTCGATCATAGCCGTATATCTTTGCTGCTCATACTGGCTGATCGCGAAGTTCCACGGGTCTTCAGCGTGCTGGTATTTGGCCTCGAAAAACGCGGCCGAGGTGTCTGGTTCAGAGTGACTCATCAGGCGAATGCCTCGTTAATCGGGCGGCGCGCTTGCTCGATTTCCTGCGCGCCGGGAATGCGCTCAATCCGCAGAGCGCCCGCTTTGGGGTTCCAATCGATGTAGCCGCAGTCGTGAAACAGTTGCAGCCAGTACTCCATGCACCAGCTGCCTCAGGTCGCGTGAAACAACCTGGCATTGCGCACGATGTGCGTGAATTTGTCTAACGGCGGACTGTACACGCTATGATACTGATGTAACGCGAGTGTATGCGGGCACCAGGCAAATGCCGTGTCTACTGTGGCCAAGCGCTCCGCGAAATCAGTTTCCTCGCCACCGTAGCCGATGTAGCGTTCGTTCAAGCCATCTACTTTCTGGAAGCGGTCGCGCCGCAGCGCAAACGACAGCCCCCACAGGCAGCGTGGGTTGCTTTCTTCGCGCAACCCGCCGCTGGGCACGACAGGGCGCGCCGGGTGTCGTTGCGCAATCGCCGCCAGCTGTGCAAAACTTTTATCGGTGTAATCCAGCGCGGGCAGGTAGTGCACCTCTCCCATGAGTACAATGTCACGACGCGTTAGCCATTTGCCGTAGTTGCCGACCAACGACGGTGCGGCGATGCAGTCGACGTCGAGAAATATCAGCTGTGCGCCGCTTGCGGCCGCAGCGGCTGCATTGTGAGCTGCAGCTAACGGCAGCGCAACGCCTGGCACCTCGACTAGCCGCACCGGAAAGGGTAGGTTGGGATCAATGCGCGGTGCCTCCGCCTGCATGCTGGCAATGACCACTTCGAACTCGGTATGGTATTGCAGGCACAGGCTGGCAAGTAAGCGATCAAGATGGCTTTGCCGGCCCCGAACGAGAGTGAGTACGCTAATCACAGCAGCGCCGCTGTTAACTTTCCGCCGCGACGGCGATACTGCCAGCGCCCGTTCAATTAGCGCCTGCCATGCTGGAAAGCTGCCTGGCCAGGTGGGACTATAAGAGGCTGCTTGCAGCCCGTCCAGCGCCTCGGCTTTACAGGCTTGTTCGTCGTAATAGCACCACTCGGGTATACACACGAGGGGGCGCCCAACGCGCGCGACTTCGTGGATCAAGGTATCGCCGGGGGTCGCGATCACTACATCAGCCGCCACGATATAATCGATTGCATTGTCCACCCAGCCAACTTCACATAGATTGGAGAAAGCGGTCTCATGGCCGTAACGGGCCGTGTTACCGAGCGTGAACCACTGCGCATCGGGCAACGCGCGAGCGCCTACCGTCAACGGTGCCAGCGGTGTACCGCTGCCCGCACCGCTGCCCGTTATAGCGACGATGACTTGTTTGCCGAGAGGCAACCCCAGGCGTTGCCTGGCGAGCTCACGGGAGGGTGAGGTTTCCAGCCTGGAATCGATCAACACACCCGTATAACAGGTTTTTTGCCGAAACCGTGCCGGCCAGTCTGCTTGCTCCAGCCGCTCATCGAACGGTGCCAGCAAGCCGACACAGGCCGAATAGGCGGCTACGTGCGCAGCATCAGTACGGTTGCCGTGCATACGTAGCTTGATCGCAGGTACGCTGAGAATTCGCGCCAGTAATACCACCTCTGCCGATACGTCTGACGCCAGCAACGCGGCGTCTGCTGTTGCCAGCCATCGCGCGATTGTACCCATACCTTCACGCAGGGCACTCACACCCAGAGGGGCGCAATCCATTGCCGTCGAGGCAGATTGGTGGTGCAGAGCCGGCGTACAAGAGGGTTGTCCGTGCGGATTGGGGATGGGCACCAGCGTGACGTTGCTGGCCATTGTCGGAAAGCGTTCCGGCTGCGCGCAGAATATCGTTACCGGTCGATCGTCGATGTGATCGATAATTGCGGAGCAGCGTTTAATATGACCGCTGCCATGATGATGCACTAAGAAGCCGATCGCGCGCGGTGGAGTATGCGCGGCGACAGGTGTTGGCGTACGCTCGGCACGCGTTGTGGGTATCTTAGCCAGCATCGACTGTTGCCCTCGCAAACGAAAATGCCGTGTCTGTTTGCTGGGTAAAATGAGCTATGCCATCCAACACACCGGCAGCAAAAGATTTCGGTGACCAATACACATGCGCTGCAGAGCGCAGCATATTTAACTCGCCGGTATGGTTTGCAACGACTATGCCTGCATCGGCGCTGGCAATCAATGCCAGGTCGTTGCCCGAATCACTGGCCGCGATAACACCAGCTACCTTACCCGGCAGGTGGTTAACCACCTGCCGCAGCGCGAGCCCCTTCGACGCCAGCGGTGCGCCGGCCTGCTTAAGCATTCGCAGCGTAACATCAGGATTTCTGCCGGTAGCCACAACCCATAGCCAATCATCAGCCGCCGCCCGCCAGCGTGCGAATGCACGAACTGCCAGCGTGTTACCGAGTACCGTGTCGTCCAAGTCGGTGGCCAGTACCTTATGCCCTGGAGGTAGGGCATCGCTCAATCGCTCACCTTTCAACTTCGGCCGAATGAGCCTCGCGCAGTCTGTGAGATACTGCCGCGCGTGGCGCGGCCAGCGCCAGCAGTGCCGGACGCCCGGGGTGAGAGAGGAAGCGGCTTATCTCAGCACCGACCTCTGCAACGCGCTCGCTGACAGCCGGTGCGGAGAATAGCTCAAGCTCACACCCGGGTGGATTGACCGCACACTTCTCTGTCAGCTGTGCTGAATATAAACCATATTGATCCAATACCTCATCGTTGGAGCTGGCGACGATAAGATTTGCCTGACTAGCCGCGTAGTGTTCAATATTGATGCGTCGCTCCAGCCGTGGCCTATTCAGCATGGTCACGCTGAGCGTGCTGCGAGCGTGGGTGTAAGTCTCGGCCTTCACGCGGCCTAGCGAGTGGGCCGTGAAGATAAACGGAAAGCCGAACCGTGCGCTAACGTAATCGATTTTGGGTGATAGCGATCCAATATCTCCGGGTCATTCGGGAATAGAATGGAGCGACTCGACTTAAAGAATTCCTGTTGAGTAAGGGTGCGCTCGCGCAGCCACTCTTCCACCTGGCCGCCCGAATTGATCAGGCAAAGTAAATCGACGCGTTGGCCGTACTCTGCACCGAACGCCTGCGGCTTATTAAAGCGAATGACAAAATCAGCAGAGTCAATCGGTTCTGCCATATTGGAGGTTGGCGGTGCATTGCCAACAATTGCAATGCGCCTGCGTGGGTAGCAGACCGCGGCTGCATCGGTGTGAAACAAGTGAGTGCGGCCCTGTTTATTTTGCATGCTTACATTTAAGCCCGAAGGGGAGGGGGTTGTCTTTAACCTTAATCAAGCGTGTACGTAAGGAAAGGCGTTGCTAATTCGAATCTTTCGACGTGCCGGGAAACCAGGATGTATCCATATCAGCATGCCGGTCGTGGAAATCGCTGATGCTACGCAGCTCGTCTTCCTGCAGCAGTACAACATCGCCGTTAATGCGCTGAATAAGACCTTGCTGCTCCATTTCCACCAGCGTGCGGCTGACGCTAACATTGGTCAGGCCTACGGTATCACCAATATCAGTTTGCGTAAGTGGCAGCCTAAAGCGGTTGGTCATTGTTGAGTTTGTGATGCGTAGGCGGCATGCAATATCCAGTAACAGGAAGGCCAGCCGCGCTCGCGGGCGCATGCGGCTGGCGGCACGTAAGGTGTCGATAATAATGACTTGCTCGCGTGCGGCGAGAGTGAACAGCAGCGCAGTAATCGTGGGTGCAGTCAGCAAGATTTGATGCAGATCTTTTTTCTCGAAGGGGCATAAACAGCCTTCGGTAGCGCTGCGCAGATTTATCGACTGATGGCGAAAGGCCAACCCGGAGAAGCCAATGATGTCGCCGGGGTGATAGATGCGAACCACATGCCGCCCACCGTCGGGGAGGTTAGTGTACCCATAGAACCAGCCGGATTTTACGCAGAATAAATGCGTCATTGGATCGCCGCCGGCGTAGATCTCCTCGCGCTCCGTTACCTGCCGTTCGCTTTTCTCCAGCTTCGCCAGTAGTTGTTCATGCGTGTCGTCAAGCTCGGTGTAATGCGACAGTTTGGCGATCAGGCAACTATTGGAGTTTGACATAATGCGCTCGGCCTGCAATGAAAGTGATCTAGCGTTACCGGGGTCTTTCACTGCCATCGCCCGCTACATGATCCGCATGAAAAGCGCCCCGCTGGCCTATCGGTTCGTCTTCCCCGGTGGTCGTGTCTGTACTTGTTTGATGTTCCAGTTCCGCGTTGATCTCCGCACCAAGGAGAATGGTAAACGCCGTGAGGAAGAACCACAGCATCAGAATGATAACCGCAGCAAAGCTACCGTAGGTTTTGTCGTAGCTGCCGAAGTTTTCCACATACACCGAAAATGCAGCGGAGCCGATCAGCCACAGTATGGTTGCTACCGCTGCGCCCCAGGTAACCCATTTGAACTCAGGATTGCTGCGATGTGGAGCGACCTTATAGATCATGGCGAGCGCAGCACTGAGTAATACCGCAAGCAACGCCCAACGAACCAGTCTTAGACCAGTATCGACCACTGCCGGCAGATTAAGACTGTCGATCACTGCCGGGAAGCCGACCACCAACGCCAGTAACAGCAGGCCAAATAAAATCGCGCCCAGCGTGAACAAAAATTCGAGACCGTTCTTCTTCAAGAACCCCCTCTCGTCAACTTCATCGTAAGCCATATTCACGCCCTCAAATAACGCAGCGATACCCTGCTTGGCGCTGTACAACGTGATTGTTAAGCCCAGTAGCATGCTCCAGCCCAGGTTCTCGCTGGGTTTTTCGACGATACCTCTGAGTATCCCGCCGATCACGTTCCTGGCCTGCTCGGGTAAAGCTGCGGCTAACACGGCGACCTGGCGTTCGACGCCTTGAGGATCAAATGCAAGGCCATAAATTGACACGGTGGCAGCCAGCGCAGGGAACAGTGCAAGAAAGAAATAGAAGGCCACTCCGGCAGACGCTACCTTTATATGATCACGTTGAACCTGGTCCTTAACCCGCAGCAATACTTGCTTCCAACCTCGTGCAGGAATATCGCTTGGCTTTTCTGCGCGGTGCCCGACTGTGACCGTATCGGTATTATTCATTATCGCTCCTGATGGTGCAGTGGTGGGGCAGCTGCCGCGCTGCCATGCGTCGTTCTCGTTCTTTGCTTCAGCATCGCCTGGTTCAATGCTGTTACCAGTGCCAGCGGACAGCGACTGGATGAACGCGATGCGTAGAATGCCAAATACGGCGAAAATTGATTCTGCAATTACCGTACCGCTACGGGCGGTATTAGTGGTAGTTATACTGACCTTGGTGTCAACGCGGTAGTGGCGACAAGCGCAGGGGTAAATGAAGTTCGGATTCGGTTGCGCCCGACGAGCCTGGTTTGGTAAATTTTTCAATTATTGTGTAAAGCTTGCTCACAGCAGGCCATTGGTGTTGCTATAGCGAGCTGCAAACACAGGGAAAGGCGCTGGCGCGCACGCCGGGCAGGGGTACAAGTTATACTGAATTACTACCAAATTACCTGCTTAAGCGTTGCGTTTGTGAGGCTTGGTATGCGATTTGCTGTCACAATAGCTTACGGTTATGCAAATTCACTTAAACAAAGAGGCATTCAAATGGGTTTTGTGTGGACTATTATCATCGGCTTTATCGCCGGCATTGTTGCTAAATTCATTATGCCAGGCGACAACGAGCCGTCGGGCTTTCTTCTCACAACTCTGCTAGGCGTCGTTGGTGCCTTTGTGTTTACCTTTCTGGGCAGCGCACTCGGCCTGTATTCAGCTGGTGAGGGGGCGGGTCTTATTGGTGCAGTTATCGGGGCAATCATTGTTCTGTTCATCTGGGGCAAGGTTGCCAATAAACGCGCATAGTCACAGTAAAGCACAGTCTATATCTGTTGTGATAAGCGCATTCACGTGGCATTACATTTAATAGGAGAGCAACCATGGCGAGCGGTAAACCTTCCATGATGGCACTACTCGGGCTGCTGGCAGTCGCGGGTTACAAACACAAAGACAAGATCAGCGATATGCTCGCAGGAGCCGGTGCGGATGCCGGAGGCAGTCAGGGGTCCGCTGGCTCCGCAGACATGCCTGGCGACAGGGCAGCAGCATCGTCTCAGTCAGGCTCATTGCTGACTGAACTTGCGTCTGCGTTCGGCGGCAGTTCAGCCGGCAGCACCTTGGCTAGCGGCTTGGGTGAGCTAGTCGACCGCTTCAAGGCGGCGGGCCAAACTGAAGAAGCAGACTCATGGGTTGGTCAGGGCTCTAACCGTGAATTAGCGCAGGGTTCGCTTGAGCAAACCCTGGGTGAAGATACGCTTGCGGAGTTGAGCGGGAAAACAGGCCTGTCGCGGTCTGAGCTGCTGGCGCGTTTGTCGTCAAATATTCCTGATGCTGTTGATCGCTTCTCGCCGGACGGCAAACTGCCGACAGAGCAGGAAGCTGATCGGTATCGCTAATACACCACACTAGCTCGTGACGGCTAGCGCGGAGTCACCGCGCTAGCTATCACGCTCGCGTTGGTTACGGATTTACATATCCGCTTTATTCGTTGCACCACGCTAAAATTACACTCATGGTGTATCTCGCCCACATCTTTTACCAAGTAAACATTATGACCACCCCCAAATGCAAAAAATTAGCAACACAGACGAGTGACATCGCGACCGCATCGCCACAGGTGATCGCCGAACGCTTACACCGTATGGCGCTCGCCGGCGTCAATCCTTCCAGCAAGGATTTGCGCGAGTTTTACGGCATGGGCGCCGAGAAGATTCTGGCAGTGCAGCAATCGTGTATGGCAATGTCGATTGAACTGACTAAGGCGCATCAGCGGCGCGTCATGTCGCTATTCACTTCCAAAAATATGTCGGTGAAGCGCAGGGTCACAAAACTGTTGTCACCGGCTGATATGTACAACACAACGATGGACGTATTGAATCAGGGGTTAACGCCGTTTCGAAGAAAAGTCGTTGCCAATGCGAAGCGACTCAAGCGTTAGTAGGTTCTAGTGTGGTGTAACGAATAAAGCTATATGAACGCTTTTTTCGTTACACCACACTAACCTCGGCCCCCTAACCACCCCTGGTCGTCACGCAGCGAGTATCGATAAGCCGGGTCTTCTGCCAGCCGTAGCGTTTGTTTGTAGCGCTTGCTTAGCGCTTCCTTGTCCGATTGCACAGCCAGGCACTGCTGTCCCGCGTCATTGAGTTGGCGCGCATGCTTTAGCAGTATCTCCGTGTATTCAGCTTTTTCGCAGACGGCGATCAGTTCGGCGAGCACCTGCATCATTCGCAGTGCGGCCATCCGGTCACCGGCGACATACTGTAACGGTTGCTCAAACACAGCACTGGCAAAGCGTTCCAGCGAAACCGGGTGTACCGCAAACCGAAGCTCATTATTCTCATCATAGCGGCGAAAATCGGGAGCATCGCGCTGGATTACAATGGTTAGCGCAGCCTGCAACCAATCCAGGCAGCTCAAGGCAGTGACCGGGTCGTTTATACCTGGCGATAACGCGCGCATCTCAATTTCGACGAGTTGATCAACGAGAAACATCGCGTTTTGAGTCGCGGTGCGCCTTTGCCCTAACACAAAGCAAGCCCTCAGCTGGTGAGCCACGTTGTCATCAACGCGCGCGCTGGGTTTGGCATAAAGCAATACGCTGTTGTCGACCACAAAATCGCCGGGGCGATACTCAACCCGCACCACCAGGTCGTGTTGCTGCGCAATATTCATCAGTGCCTTTTCGTCTACCACCTGCATATAGCCAGTTACGCTGGCGCGAACCGCCTGACTCTCAACCCGAAACTTTGCGCCCAGGTCCATCTCAATAGCTTGATCCTGCTCGCGTCCGTGGCCAATTCCTTCAGGAAACAATTGCTTGATGGACGACTGTAGATCGCTGGCGATAAGATTAGCAATGCGAGAAACGTTAATAGACTCAGGAATATGATGGATAAAATAAATAAGGTTGCCGACACTGAGCAGGGTCATGCTTAGCGCAACCAGTAACGATATATGCGGAACATGCGCAGACGTAGTGTCTCCCGCAGACTCGGTGACGGTGCGTAGAATAAGCAGGCAATAAACAAAGGTTGCCACAAAGGTGCCCAGGGTCACCTGGTTGCCAGTGTCGCGCATGAAATTGTTGATTAAGCGCGGGCCAATATTCGAGGCGGCAAACGACACGGCGACCAGTGTCATGGAAAATGTGACGCCGGCGACCCCGATCATTGAGGTGGCAATGGCTGACAATACCGCGCGCGCTCCCTCCGGTTGGTTCTGGTAGAGCCACGGTATCTTTGCGAGATAAGAAGTGTTGTAGTTGGTATCGATTCCATCCGTCACAATAGCCAGCAAAATTGCCGCCAGCACCATGACGGAGGGCACAAACCAATAGCTGCCGCGAATTTCCTGAATCAATTTTAGTAGTCGGCCGCGCACGAGTACTCCTAATACCAATCTTTAAGTTTTCTCAGCGGTGAAGTACGCCGTAGACTGGCTCACAATCATGGCCTCGTTGTTGCAAGGCTGCTGTGATAGTAATGATCAGGATTGTAAGCGATTGTTTGTCAGGGTGTATACTTCGCGCCTTTTGATCTGGTCGCTAATTTGCAAGAGAGTGAGGAAGAAATTTAGGATGAAAAAGACGTTGGAGCATGCAGTATGACGACACCACAGTGGCCGATGCCGGCCAAAACCACGCGCGAAGACGACTCCCCGCGGCATGTCGGTGTAGAGTTCGAGCTGCAGGGCATTGCAGTCGATGACTTAGCCAAGCTGACTGCGACTACATTGAACGGGCAGTTAGAGTTACTCAGTACTGTTGAATACAAGGTGACGGTGCCCGAGCAGGGTGACTACCGCGTGGAGGTCGACTATGCGTTGCTGAAGCAAAAGGCTAAGCAGCAGCAGGACCTGAGTCTCGAAGAGCAGAAACTAATCGATACGGTAACGGTAGATGTTCTCAGCGCGGCCAGCTCGCTATTAGTGCCGTGCGAAGTGATCACGCCACCGCTGGAAATGGAAAGTCTTGCGCAACCCATGCAGGCACTGACCGACGCCATTCGCGCTGCCGGCGGCAAGGGCACGCGCCACTCGCTGTTTTATGCGTTCGGTTTGCATTTGAATATCGAGCCACCGGCCCTGGACGCGCACACGGTTGCCGCTTACATGAAAGCGTTCACCTGCCTTTTTGACTGGCTTGTATGGGAGGGTGAGGTTGATCCCGCGCGCCGCGCGACGCCGTATATTCAGCGCTTCCCGGAAGAGTATGCACTGCATTTAACCGACCCTGAATACTGGCCAGACTGGGACACGTTAATTGATGATTATCTGCACTGGAATGCGAGTCGCAATCGGGCGTTGGATATGCTGCCCTTATTCGCAGAGATTGACGCGGCGAGAGTTCACGCGACAGTGGACGATGCTAAGGTAAAAGCACGGCCGGCTTTTCACTACCGCCTCGCCAACTGTGAAATTGACGAACCGGACTGGAGCATTGTTGACCCCTGGAGCCGCTGGCTGCAAATCGAGTATCTGGCCAACGATAGAAACGCCTTATTGGGTTGCTGTGCGGCGTACCGCAGTGATCGCAAGCGGTTGCTGCATCGAGTCGACAACAGCTGGCGGCAAACGGTAACGCAGTGGCTGCAAACGTAGTTGTCGGGGTAACCGGCCCTGATCACGGTATTCCCTGGGCATGGTGGGCAACCCGCTGGCAGCTGCGACGCTATAACATTGAGGTGCGGCGCTTGAATGCAAGCGCGGGGGAACTAAGCGGCTGCATGGCAGGTGTGGTTATCGGCGGTGGCAGCGACATCGACCCTGGCGTTTATGGCGGCGATGTCTCGACTTCGAAAAACGTCGATCGGCGCCGCGACGACTACGAGCTGGGGGTGCTGGAACAGGCCGACGCTCGTGGTCTGCCGATTTTTGGCATCTGCCGCGGCGCACAGCTGATTAATGTTCACGCCGGCGGCACGTTGGTCGATGACCTCGCGCGACATCGCGTGCTGACCTCGAACAAAGCCAGCCTGCTGCCAAGCAAGGCGGTGGAAATTGTGCCGCAGTCATTAGTGGCGCAGTGGTTAGGTGCCACCAGCACGCGCGTCAACAGTTTGCATCACCAGGCGGTTAGGCAAGCCGGGAAAAATTTGAAAATAGTGGCGCGTGATCGGGATAACATAGTGCAGGCTATTGAGAGTAACGCCGGCCCGTTGCGCATTGGTGTGCAGTGGCACCCGGAATATATGCCGCAGTGTCGCCCGCAGCGACAGCTGTTCTGTCGGTTTGTAGACGCTTGTCATGGCTACTTCGCAACTGAAGTCTCTCCCACTTCCCGACGGGTCACCGGTAGTAGCGACTTCAGTCGCGAATAATCGATTCCAGTGCGTCGCTGCACACTAAGGAATATGGAACGTTCACGAAATCATTTTGCATCGTTGCGGTAGTTTTTTGCCGCAGCGGCAAAGGCGCGAAACAGTTTGGCCTGCTGCCGGTCCCACGGTACGACCTCTGCATGCCACTGTACGCCGAGCATACCGAAGGCTGAGCCGGTATCGACTTCAATTGCCTCCGGCGTGCCGTCGATTGCGTAGCCAACTATGCGCACATTGTTGCCCGGTTTGTTGACGTACTGACCGTGGAAGGTAACAACCGAGGCTAGCTCGGTTGTGCCATAAATTTGTGCCATTCGGCTATCATCTTCCAGCTTAACTGCATGGCCAGAGCTAATTCGACGGTGCTGCTTATAGCGCGGCTTATCGGCGCGAAACTCGCCCAGAGTGCCGCCGGCGTGGACGTTAATCAGCTGTGCGCCGCGGCAAATGCCTAGTACGGGCAGCCCCTTTTGCTCGGCGACTTCCACTAAGGCAAACTCGAGAGCGTCGCGTTTTTTGCTTACGTCCAGTGCAGTCTTGGCCTCGGCGCCAAAACGTTGCGGGTCGATGTCACCGCCGCCGCTTAACAGCAGGCCGTCTGCGCCGTCGAGCAGCCTGGTTACCGAAGCGACGCTGCTGTCTGTTGAGTCAAAATCAATTACAACCGGGTGTAAACCCGCTGCTCGCAGCGCCCGTGCATAGGTCAATCGGCTAAAACCCAGCCGCTGCCACAGTGTGGTATCAACCGATACTAATACCCTCGGGGCGTCTGCCGGTGGCGCAGCAATGCCGACGACGGCCAGACTGGCGATTATTGCTGCGCTTATCAGAAAGGCGATAAGCAGAGTGGCAATAAGCCAGCGTTTTTTACAAAACCAACGCCGCTGAAGCATAAATAGCTGATCTGCGGAGGTACTGCCTAGTCGCCCAGCAGCTCGCCCACGTTCTGTAAATTCTCCACATGATCGCATACCGATTTGACCACCAGCTGAATAGGCGTGGCCACGATCAGACCGACAGGCCCCCATAGCCAGCCCCAAAACAGCAGGCTGATAAAAATACCCACAGCGTTCATAGATGACGCGCGGCTGGTCATTAGCGGCGTGATGATATTGCCCTGCAGACTAGTGATGACCAGCGAAACTGCCGCTACCAGCAGCGCCATGCCGGCCGTGCCAAACTGCACGAAGGCGACAAAACCGGTCGCCAGAAAGATAACACCAGGTCCCAGGTACGGGATCATACTCGCGACGCCGGCCAGTGTGCCCCATAGTGCGGCTTCTTCCACACCCATCCACATAAAAGCAAGCCAGGTGCCAACACCGACGAACACGGCACCGAATAGCATAACGAAGAAAAACAGCCGCAGTTGGCGGTTGATGTCTTCCAGAATCGTGATCGTTATCTTTTTCTTGCTTAAGGTATCGCCGGATATTTTAACCAGCTTTTGTTTATACAGCCTGCCAGAGGCGAGTATAAAATACACCAACAGTAGTACCGAGATGAACTGGCCGAACACCACCAACGCGCTGATTGACCCGCCCAATAAATAATCGCCAAGCGCGAACGGTTCCTGTTGCACGGTGACCGGCGTGTCTGGCACCGCGGTCTTCGATTCGCCGTTGACATCATCACCGCTGGTTACAGTCTCGACGGCCTGCGCTGCAGAGCGTAGTTTGTTCAGCACCGAGTCTTCTTCGTCCTCGGTATCGCCGTTTATGCGGGAAAAATGTTTGGCGGCTATGGGCACCTTGTCGAGTAGTTGCAGCGTTTCTTCCTGTAGCGAACCGGCGGCGAAATAGGTTGCGGCAAGCAGGCTGCACACCACAGCCGCAGCACCAAGCCAGTGCGGCACCCAACACCGGTTGAGAAATGAAACGATGGGATACAGCGCATAGCTCAGCAGCATGCCCAGCACAACCGGTGCGAATACGCTCTGCGACCATTCCAGGAATACGATCAACGCGATGATCGTGAGAATGACTAATGCTGTGCTGCGAATATTAATAGCAGCCTTAACAGGTAGGTCTTCCTGGATGTTTGCGGCCGCACTGCTGCTTTTCGAGCCGCTGTCGCTGTCGGTCACAACTGCGCGCTGCTAGTGTTATTCATATTTTGCTCGGTGTCGGTATTGAGCCGTCAAGATAGATTATATCGCACGACTTTCAAATCAAAAAAAGCCGAAATGCGCCTCAGCGCAGATCGGCTTATAAGGGATGCCCGGTACGGCCTAGTACAACCCTAGCACTTTCAAAACCACGATAATAACGACGATAACCCCAATGATGTAAAAAATGTTTCTACCCATAATGTTCTCCTGATTATCATTTCTCGATTAGTAACATAAACAATCTCGCAGCGGGATTGGCTTAAGCCCTAACCACTACCGTACTTACAACACTAGTCTCTTGCGGGTGCCTTGCCTTCTTCAACAGCATCTTGCAGTTCATCGGACTCAACGTCGATTTCACTCGCTTTGTCGATCTGCTCCTGGCCCTGCTTTGACTTGATAAATTCGCGCTGGTCTTTGTTGTAGTTTCTAGCTGCCTGGGTATTTCCTTCGCCCTGATTTTTTGTGTCGTCTGACATAGCAGTCTCCTGTTTCGGTTGCTCGATCGGTTTATTGCAACTGGTCTACATGGCCAGTCAGCTGCTGCGCATGCTTCTCGGCGTCTTGCTCAGTAGGCTTCGACGACAGGTATTGCGTGTCACTCCCCAATCGCCGCTGCGGCAATGCACACACCAGTCTTCATCGGCGTCGGGACTTGCTGGGCCGGCCCACCACTCGTACTTAGTGCCGGATTTTTCAAAACTACCTTTCATAAATTGCTCCTGGTTGTGGAAATTCAGTCGTTAACAAACGACGCGGTTGTTGGTGCGGTACATCGATGCAATCTGCATACCACAGCTGAGCATAAGCCAGCATGCCGAGAACTGCGCTGTGTTTGCGCTGAACTGCGATAATAGAAAGTTTGTCAGCGTCGACTTTTAACGTAAAAACAATGTAGAAATTGCTCGTCATTTGTAAGATATTCAAAGCAGCAAGGTCTAGCCATCCTGGAAATGCCAGAAAGCTCGTATCGTGCCGGCCTCAGCTTGACGTTATAACGTTGGCACAGCGATTGCTGAGTCGGAGTAGACGGGCAACCGGCGTTCTATTTGAACGAAGTTTCTAACCAACGGAGGAGTTTTACAATGAATACAGATATTGCAGAAGGTAAATGGAAACAGCTCAAGGGCAAAATACAGCAGAAGTGGGGCGATATCACCGACGACGAAATGGATAAAATCAACGGCAGTCGCCAGGAATTTGTTGGCATGATGCAAGAAAAGCATGGAAAAACTAAGGAAGAAGCTGAGAAGGCGTTCGACGAGCTCAGCAATTCATAGTAAATGATGTGGCTATCGGTCGATGAGTTCGTCGGTCGATAGCAGATTATATTAAGACAAAGGTCTCCCACGCGAGGCCTTTGTCTTCTCTCCCGCATGCACTCGGTATGAAAGTAGATATTACCGAAGGCTACTGAAAAATTAGAGGAATAACTTATGGAAGTCGGCGGCATACTCGGTTTAATCATCCTGATACTTGATATCTGGGCAATCATTAAAATATTTGGCAGTTCGGCCGGTGTTGGTCCCAAAATTCTGTGGACGCTACTGGTAGTGTTCTTGCCAGTAGTCGGTTTGATTTTATGGTGGTTTCTCGGGCCCAAGTAGCTGCGCGCCAGTGCGTATGAACTGGCGCTAAGTCACTAGCGAGATGGCGAGCAGAGCGTGGTAGCGGTTTGCTTTGCGATTTTTATCCATCGGTTATAATGCTCACCGACACTGGCCCACAACTTCAGCCTAAGAAAAAGAGCATTGTTTTGATCCATTTAAGTACGCTAGTAGAAACCGCGATTGGCATTCCGTTTGTACCGGGGAACCGGGTAAAAGTATTGCGCAACGGTGATGAAATATTCCCGGCCATGCTCGCAGCCATCGAGCAGGCAGAGCACAGCATTGATCTCGTTACCCACGTTTACTGGACCGGCGATATCGCCGACAAGTTTGCGCACGCGCTGGCAAATCGAGCAAACAGTGGGGTTACAGTTCGACTGCTGCTCGATGCATTCGGTTGCCACAGAATCGACGCTGAGCTTATTGAGTTAATGCAGAGTGCCGGTGTCGAAATTCGTTGGTTCAGACCGTTTTCGCAGTGGAAGGTGTGGAAGTGGGATAACCGCACCCACAGAAAGATTATGGTATGCGATTATGAGGTAGCGTTTACCGGCGGCATTGGTATTGCCGAGGAGTGGGCGGGTGATGCGCGCAATCCGGAGGAATGGCGGGAAACACATTTCCAGATTACCGGGCCGGTTGTGAACGCGATACGCAGCGGTTTCCTCAGCAATTGGAGTGAAACGCTCGAAACAGGAGTCCCTGACATCGAGCAGCCCAAGCGCCCTGCAACAGATGGTTCGGCCAGTATCCAGGCCGTGCGCTCACCCTCTTCGATCAACTGGAGCGATATTGCGATGTTATTCCGGGTGCTGATCGTAAATGCGCAGAGCAGTATAGATATCACTACTGCATATTTCGTACCCGACGAAATTCTCACAACGCAACTGTGCGATGCGTGCAGTCGAGGAGTTAAAGTAAGGCTATTATTGCCTGGTGAACATACCGACCAGCGGCTTAGTCAGTTAGGCGGTGAGGATCACTTTAAGAGGCTACTGGAAGCCGGTATAGAGATTTTTCAATATCAGCGCACCATGCTGCATGCCAAGCTGATGGTGGTTGATGACAGCGTCGCTGTGGTCGGGTCTGCCAATATGAATCACCGTTCCATGGCAAAAGACGAAGAATTTTGTCTGGTTATAGAAGACGCGACTACGATAGTCGAACTCAATCAGCATTTCGATGACGACCTGCAGTACAGCGAGGCGCTGGACCTGGCGAACTGGCGCGACAGATCGGCGTGGCAACGCATGGGTGAGTTTTTCAGCCGTGCCGCGCGCGCAGAGCTGTAAGGAACTAACTACACGTACAGCAGCATTTCTTTAACTAAAAGTGTTCAAATTTATGAGAACCAAAACCAGTAGCCGCGCGCAATCAGCCACAGTCGATCGTATGCAAGCCACGGGCAGTCCGCTGCAACGACGGCTTGGCAGGCTGGCGTGGGTGTTAGACAGCGCCATTCCTCTGCCCGGCGGCTTCTGCATTGGCGTCGACGGTCTGATGGGGCTTATCCCGGGCGTTGGCGACGGCGCTGCGGCGCTGATCTCAACCTATATTATTGCGGAAGGGGTACGCGCCGGCGCACCGAAAATGGTGCTTGCTCGCATGGTCGGTAACGTTGCTGTCGAGTCCGCGATCGGTGCGGTACCGATTGCAGGAGACTTGTTCGACATCGTCTTTAAAGCCAATGTGCGCAACGTTGCACTGATGAATGACTACGTGGGTCGTCCCGGGAAAACCACTCGCTCCAGCAAGTGGTTCGTGATTGCCCTCGTTGTCGCCTTGCTTGCAACTGTGGCTTTTAGTATTTGGCTGTCGCTGCTGTTTCTGGGCTGGTTGCTCGGGTTGCTGTTCTAGATTTGCGGGGCTACGAGATTAGTGCAAAATAAGCGGAACACCGACGCAAGCCGGTGTTCGCTATGTCACCAAGGAAATCTGCTTTAATTTTTACGCGGCTACTTCGATGCGGCGGGTTTTTGATGCCTCCTTCTTGGGTAGCCGAACCGTTAATACGCCGCGTTTATAACTGGCTTTAGCGTGGCTGTCGTCCACTGCGGCCGGTAGTTGAATCGCGCGTTCGAAGCGACCGTAGGCACGCTCCATCACGTGATACTGGCCGCTGGTTCTTTCTCGCGATAATTTCTTTTCGCCGCGTACGACCAACACATTACTGACGACTTCAATATCAAAATCGTTGCTTTCCAGGCCAGGTACTTCCAGCATCACCGCAACTTCGCTATCGGTATCGGTGACTTCGGCTGCCAGCAAGCCCCAGCGTGAAGCGCGGCTGACGATGCGGTGCTGCTCGCCTTCATCGGTCATGTCGGCTGGCTTGGGTTGGAAACGCGTTAACGCATCGCCAGCCAGCTCGCGAAACTCCCGCCAACCGCTGGACAGCGAATCCCAGGCTTTACTAAATCCTTCACTGATTTGATTAAGTGTGCTCATTGCTTGTTACCTCGTATATGTCGACAAGTTACTCACTAATGCCACGTTATAGAATTTTGTGAATTACTCTTCCGCAGTTACTGAATCTCCCACCATCGGCGCGGTAGAAAGGGGGCCGCCAAGCGGCCCCCGGGTTCTAACGTTGAATAGGCCAAATGTCACGCCTCTACTTCAATCCGCCGCGGTTGCGCTTTCTCCTGCTTTGGAATGGTGATCTCCAACACGCCAAGCTGGTTTTTCGCCTCTACTTTTTCGGCGTCGACGGTATCCGGCAGAATAAACCGGCGGTGGAAGCTACCAACGGCGCGTTCCCGACGGCGTTGCACCATTTGAGCTTTGTCGCCCTCTTGCGCGTTATCCGCTACTTCTTTCAAACCACGGTCACCGCTGATCGCTAACACGCCATTATCGAGCGTGATATCGACTGCCTTTGGATCTACACCGGGCAAGTCGATGAACAGCTGGAAGCGGTCCTGATACTCGTTAATATCGGCCGCCGGTACCCAGCCGGCAGTGGCGGCACTGCTTTCCGAATCGTCAAAACTGCTAAACAGACGATTGATTTCGTTTTGTAACTGGCCCCTTCCGAAAGGGTCATAACCTACTAAAGCCATTACTATTACCTCCTCTCCAAGGACTGATATGTGTGAACACATTTTACTGCGTTCACCTATTGAATAGGGGTGGTCTCCAGCGTTTCAAGTCGATTTTGAAAAAAATTTTCGCGGCAGCACGAACATTGTTACACGCAGGATTACAGACCTTGAAACGTCAAAAGATGGCCTTACTTTTTACCTTCCAGAGCAAGTAATAGTAAAATAGGGAGGTCATCATGCAACAGAAATCACTAGCGATAGTGCCTGTAGTCCTTTCGGTTCTAGTATTGGCAGGGGTCGTCTGGCTAGGCATCAGCAATTGGCAGTTAAAGAATGAGCTGGACGAGCTGAAACAACAGCAATCTCTTGTTACTCCTGGCACATCACAACGGGGCGATCCGATGGATCCCTTCTATAGCATGCAAAAACGCATGGACGAAATGATGCAATCATTTTCGTCGGGATCGTTTTTTAATGGACCGGATCGGTTTTTTGCCACTGCACAGCCCGCTATCAGCATGCGCGAATCTAAAGACCGGTATCAGGTAGTGATTGAGATCCCGGACGGGCAAAATGTTGAACTTAATACCGATTTGGATGAAAATCGCTTATGGATCAGTGGCGAGGTGCAGAGCAAGCAGAACCAATCCAGCGCGAGAGGGCAAATCGATGTATCCAACCTGAGCCGGTTCTCACGCTCGTTTTACTTTCCCGAAGACATTGACCCTGCCGGTATGCATACCGAAGAAAGTGACGAGGAGATAACAATTACGATTCCAAAGAAATAAAGTACCGCGCGTAATGGCAACTATCAAGAGGGGAAAGATCATGTACAACACCCTGGTATCAGCTGTTTTCCTGATGCTGTTTACCCTGCATTCGCAGGCGTTACCGCTGCCAACATCGAAACAGTTGCCCTCTCTGGCACCCATGCTGGAGCGCGTTAATCCCGCTGTGGTGAATATCGCCACCTATTCCACCCGGCAAACGCGGGACAACCCGTTGCTCAACGACCCATACTTTCGGCGTTTCTTTAATATTCCCGAACAGTAATATCGGCGGCGCAGCGAACAGCGTCAACACAGCGCCGGTTCGGGAGTGATCGTCGATGCGCAGAAAGGGGTCGTATTGACCAATTATCATGTCATTAAAGGCTCGGAAAAAGTGCAGGTGTCGCTGATCGATGGGCGCAGCTTTACCGCGCAAGTGGTAGGTACGGACCCCGATCTGGATATCGCTATCCTGGCGAATGGCGCACAGGATTTAACCGCGGTCAAACTGGGAAATTCCGATCAGCTGCGCGTGGGTGATTACGTGATAGCCATTGGCAACCCCTTCGGGTTAGGCCAAACCGTGACCACAGGAATAGTCAGCGCCTTGGGCCGCACCGGGCTCGGCATAGAGGGCTACGAGAATTTTATTCAGACCGATGCCTCTATCAACCCCGGCAATTCCGGTGGCGCGTTGGTGGATTTAAACGGTCATCTGGTGGGTATCAATACCGCGATCATGGCGCCGGCCGGCGGCAACGTAGGAATAGGTTTTGCTATTCCTGCCAACATGGCCCGCGCCAGCATGGAACAGATTCTAAAACACGGAGAAGTGCGGCGTGGTCAATTGGGCATCAGTATGCAAGACATCACCCCGGACTTGCGTGACGCTTTCAATTTAAAAAATGGCCAACAAGGGGTGTTAATATCCGCCGTCACCGAAGGCTCCCCCGCAGCGAAGGCTGGACTGCGAGCCGGCGATGTTATTACTGCCGTGGACGCTGTACCGGTAAAATCGGCGGGGCAACTACGTAGCCTTATCGGCGTCAAGAATATTGGCCAACGAGCGCAGTTAACACTGGTTCGCAATAGTGAAAGCAAACGCATCGGCGTGGAGGTTGGCGCACCACTGGCCTTTGGCTCTTCTGCAAACCTGCACCCCATGCTGGAGGGGGTACGCTTTGAGATGCACGAGCGCGAACGGCGGCTTGTCGTCGCGCAGCTTGAGCCTGGCTCTATCGGCTCGCACAGCGGCTTGCAGGTAGGTGATATCGTTGTCGGCGCAAACAAACGTCAAGTGACGGATCTTGACGACTTGCAGCAGGCATTGGCATTAAATCGTCGCTCTGTGTTGCTGCAAATTAACCGTAACGGCTATCTGCTGTACATCGTCATTCGTTGATTTTACTGGCACGAGGCTTGATTGGAAATGTCGCCCTGCGTCTATTGTTGTTGCTGCTGGCAGCAGCGGCACGCTAGCTGCAAGTCGCGGAGAATAGCGGCGCGCGGGAGGCGTCAGGAATAATTCAGTATTGTGGCTTTAGCGCTCGCGCAAAATAGGAGTGAGCTCTAGCTCGTGTTCGTCTGGAAATTCACTTCTGCGCGCCATTCGCGACTAAAGTCGCTCCTACAACGGTCTGCCTACTTCGTAGGAGCGACTTTAGTCGCGGAAGAGGCGCAACGAAATCGCGACGGCCAGACACCAGCGCCATAAATCCGCCAGGTGGATTTTGCTCTGGCAAGTCTGCTGCACGCTGAAGCGACGGCATTTGACGACTTGTTGCTTACGCAACCGTAGGAGGGTGTGTTAATGCCTGGCAAAGATAGATGGCGGCTGCGCCACACGTCAGGGGCAGTGAGCAGCGCAGCGGCAATGCTTGCTGGGCTGCTGATGACCAGCGCTGCTGTGTCTGCAGCTTTTGCGGGGCCGGCGCAACGGCACGGCCATAGCTACGAGCAACATAGTCATCAGCAACACAAGCATCAGCAACACAAGCATCAGCGCGGTTGGAAAACTTGGCTAGCGTTAGAACTTATAACGCACACCCAAAATAATGCTGCTTTGCAGCTGCGTGCCTCTGCCGACTAACTCTGCATCGAAATCGCGATAGCCAGCAAATCCTATCAGGCGTTCGGCGAGAGGTGCCTGTATTGTCGCGCCGATATCGTGAATGTTATCGGCTGAGCCAAAGCTTAAAATGTCGGGAGCGTAGTAGCCGAACGCAGTAATAACCACCCCCTGTCTTGGAAACAGCGCAAAGCGCACTTCACCGCCACCCGCAAAGGCGATAATATCAGTGTCTTCATCGCCGAGCAGCATGCCGTAACCCTGCCCCCCAAGACGTAGTTTAAGACGCTCCAAACCGATAAAATCAAGTAACTGGGTATCAATCAGCATACCGGCGTTTAGCGCCACGTCGCGTTCTTCATTGAGAAATATGCTCATTGAGACGTCGCTATTGGGTACACCAAAACGCTCGCCAGTAGTTATATATTTCAACTGCATGGCTTCATCGCTCAGCAGAACCTCACCGGTCCGCAACACAGGCTCTTCATCCTGCGCATGGGCGACGTTTAGCATAGCGAGTAAGGTGATCAAAAGGTATAGAGACGATAATTTCATGCTGCACTCCTGTCAGAATCGATAATTTAATGTATTAATTGCAACTGAACAATGCCACGATCGAAGCCGGTGTTCCATGATAATAATCAAGTTTGTTGCAATTTGTTGCACACTATTACCTAACAGACGTTTCGCAGCAACAAGAAGTCACACAGTTGGCTTATCCAAAATGTACTTTAGTTGCTTGCGTACAGCGTCAGGCGCGCGCTAGGCTTACTAACGGTTTCATTGAGTGTTGAGCATGGAATGAACAACGTTATCCACGAGCTGACTCGTATTGTGCGAAATGCTGCCATGATTGAGGCAGCTCCAGATCAGATACAGCTGATTGTGGATTCTATCTGCCAGGTCATAGATGGAGATGCGTGCAGTCTGTTCAAGGCCAATAAAAACCATGAGATGGTGTTGCTGGCCAGCCGCGGTTTTGCCTCTGTAGATAACATCACGCTGCCGGCCGACAAGGGGCTAGTAGGCCTGGTTGCGCGAAGCCGGCATGCGATAAATATAGCCGACGCAGCAACCCATCCTGAGTACCTGTATTTCGCTGGCAGCAAAGAAGAGCGCTACCGTGGTTATTGTGGCGTGCCATTGGTGCGCTTCGGTGAAGTGATCGGCGTGCTCGTTGTTCACCGTAAGCAGGCGCAGAAATTTAGTGCTGAGCACGAAGCGCTGCTTGTCACTTTAGCCGCACAGCTTGCTTTAATTGCAGCAAACGTTCCCTTACCTAATGATCAGAAGCTGACCATCAATCAGCGCATAACGGGTGCCAAGGGCGCGCCGGGAATTGCCATCGGCATCGCGCAATTGTGCGATAGTGGTGAGCTGAATAAGGTTGCCGATGCCGTTTGCGAAGATGCTGACTTCGTCACTCAGCAGTGGCATGACTTGCTGGCTGTGGTAAAGGCTGAAGTCAACGCCGAGAGAGCAGCCCTGGGCACCAAGATAACCAGCAGCGTTGCCGCAATTTTTGATGCGTACCATATGCTGCTGTCTGACCGCGCGTTGATTCGCAAAGTAGAGTCTGAAATTCGGGCGGGGCATTGGTTGCCGGGTGCGCTACGCGTGAGCATTCACTATTTTGCCGAGCAGTTCCGCGCGATGGAAGAACCTTATCTCAAGGCCAGAGCCGAAGATATTCAGTATTTAGGCAATAAATTATTTAACACCTGGCGTGGCGTGAACTTACAGGATAAAGCGCACAAACTACCCGGCGGGCCGGTGATCTTGATCGGCGCACATGTCAGCGTGTCGGACATTGCCGCGATTGCTACGGACCAGCTGGCAGGCGTCGTGTGTTTCGAGGGGTCGACTTTATCTCACACGGCGGTAGTCGCTAACGCAATCGGTGTGCCGGCGGTGATGGGGGTCGGTGAACTTAAGGCATTGCAGGCGGGACAGCGACTCATTGTTGATGGTACCGAAGGGCAGATTATTCTCCAGCCGGATGCTGCAGTAATCGCAGAATTCAAGCATCTGGTTGACCAGCAGAATCTGCTGTTTAGTCATTTGGATGACCTGCATGACCAACCGGCAACCACAACCGACGGCGAGTCGGTTCGACTACTGGTCAATACCGGTTTGCTGGCAGATATTTCTCCGGGACTGAAAAGCGGCGCGCAGGGTGTTGGTCTGTATCGCACCGAAATTCCGTTTATGGTGCGCGACAGTTTTCCAACGGAAGAAGAACAGGTGGAGGTGTATCAACAGGTGTTTGCCGCCTACCAGGGTAAACCCATCTACTTGAGAACACTGGATATCGGTGGCGATAAACAGCTACCGTATTTTCCTATTACGAATGAACCAAACCCGGCCCTGGGTTGGCGCGGCATCCGCTTTTCGTTAGACAATATTCAGATACTGATGACCCAAGTACGCGCCATGATCAAGGCGGCGGCCGGCGCAAGTAACCTGCATATTTTGCTGCCGATGGTCAGTTCAACCAATGAGATCGACACCTTTAGTGGCTTGCTAAGCGATGCCTGCACACAGCTGAGTGACGAGGGCGTTAGCTTTTTCCGGCCTAAAATCGGCGTGATGGTCGAAGTGCCGGCGGCGATTTCGCAGTTGCCTTTTTGGGCCGACAAAATTGATTTCGTGTCGATAGGCTCGAACGATTTGAGCCAATATCTGCTGGCGCTTGATCGCAATAACAGCCGCGTCGCGGCGCGCTATGACCATGCTCATCCTGCTGTACTGCACGAGATTTATCGTACCGTCAAAATCGCCAGGCAGCATAGTTTACCGCTTAGCCTGTGCGGCGAGATGGCCTCTGATCCGGCCGCCGTGGTGCTGCTGCTGGGCATGGGTATTCGCACTTTGAGTATGAGCGCGGCAAAGTTGCCGCGTATAAAATGGTTGATCAGAACCTTGTCTATCATCCGGGCTGAGGCATTGTTGGCTGAGGCTTTGCGCGCCGACAACGTAGCGACCATTCGCGCCCTCGTGAATGCCGCGTTGCAAGATATAGGTCTGGAAGAGCTGGTTTACTAAGGAATGGGAACGAAATAGCTTGCCGTTCCTAAGCACCCGCAGGGTGCGCCGTGCGCACGCATGCTGTCAGCCGCGCTGAATTACGAATGCAAGATACGCCGCATAAACCAACAGAAAAACTACACCATGCCAACGCTCAATCGCGCGTTGTCGACTAATTGCCACAGCTAGAATAACCAGCGCCGTTGCAAAGATCACCATAACGATATCGGTGTTACTGAGCACGTCAAACGGCATGTCGGCAATCAGCGCGGTGGCGCCGAGTATCCACAGCAGGTTGAAAATGTTAGAGCCAATCACATTGCCGACCGCAATATCGGTATTGCCGCGTCGGGCGGCCACTGCTGATGCAACCAGTTCCGGTAATGATGTTCCTATAGCGACCACGGTCAGGCCAATCATGGTTTCACTCAGACCCACGGCCCCGGCGATTTTGATAGCGCCCGCCACTACCCATTGACCGCCTAGATAAAGCCCTAAAACGCCCACTGTAACCAGCGCTAGCGAGCGGGCCAATGCATCGGCTGGAGGGGTTTCATCATTTGGTGACGCGGGCGCATCTCTAGCAATTTTGAATACGTAGGCAAGAAACAGTGCAAAGAAGAGCAGTAAAATCACGCCATCAATGCGGCTAATGCTTAGCTTTGCACTGGTCGAGAACAGCGCCACATTGGCAAGAAAGCCAACCAATAACGCGGCAGTGAGAGAGAAGGGGATTTCCGACAGCACGGTTGCATCGTTCACCGGCAAGGTGCGAATAATAGCCGCCACGCCGAGAATTAGCAGCACGTTGGCGATGTTACTGCCGAGCACGTTGGCAATCGCCAGGTCGGCGTGACCATCGAGATTGGCGCCCACGCTAACCACCAGCTCAGGCATCGACGTACCAAATGAAACGATGGTAAGGCCTACCACCATCTCGGATATTTTATAACGCAGCGCAATGCTGGAAGCACCGCTGACCAGTAGGTCAGCGCCTTTTATCAAAACAATAAAGCCGAGCGCAAAAAGTACGTATGTCACGATTAAGCAGCGTCTTAACGGCTAACCGTTAATCAACAAATGCACCCAAATACTGGCAGCGTAGCCAAGTGCAATGACAGGTGTCCACTTAAGGTGACCGAAAAAAGTGTATTGACCGCGCGCCTGCCCCATCAGCGCGACCCCGGCAGCCGAGCCGATGGATAACATGCTGCCGCCTACCCCTGCCGTCAGGGTGACCAGCAACCACTGTGCTTGCGGCATATCCGGGTTCATGCTGAGCACCGCAAACATCACCGGGATGTTATCGACAATTGCCGATAAAATACCGACTAGAATATTAGCGTTAGTTGGCCCCAACTCGCCGTAGAAAAACCCGGACGCCATGCTCAAATAACCCATAAACCCGAGCCCGCCGACGGCCATGATGACACCGTAGAAAAAGAACAACGTATCCCATTCCGCTTCGGCTATTTTTGAGAAAACGTCGAAATGGTAGGGATCCTCCCCGGTACTTGGCGGGTTTTCGTCCTGGCGGCTCCATTCCTTGGATTTTTGGCGCAGAAAATAACCGTAGAATTTCAAATACGCCAAGCCGGTCATCATGCCGAATACGGGCGGTATGTGCAGAAAGTTGTGAAAGCACACCGCCGTAGCAATCGTCGCCAGGAACAGGCCAACAATTGGCAGCCCGCCGTATTTCATTACCTTGCCTTGCACCTCAACGGCCGCAGGTTTACCCGACGGTAGGGCAAACTGCATGATAAATGCCGGCACCGCAAAGTTAACAACCGAGGGTAAAAAGAGGGTGAAGAAATCCCAGAATTCAATCACGCCCTTTTGCCAAACCATCAGCGTGGTGATGTCGCCGAAGGGGCTGAACGCGCCGCCGGCGTTAGCGCCGATCACAATATTAATGCAGGCAATGCCGACGAAGCTCGGCTTGCCGACACCAACCGCAAGCACCACGGCACACATGATCAGCGCGGTGGTCAGGTTGTCGGCAATGGGGGAGATGAAAAAGGCCAATATGCCTGTTAGCCAGAATAATGACCGGTAGCTAAAACCCTTTGCAATGAGCCAGTTGCGTAACTCCTCGAACACGCGCCGCTCCAGCATGGCGTTAATATACGTCATCGCCACCAGCAAGAAGAAAAACAGTTCGGCGTACTCAAGAAAGTTGTGGCGTATGCCGTCTTCAACAACGTGCGGCAGCTGCTCGGACTGGTATACCAGCGCGATCAGAATCCAGATCAATCCTGCCGCCAGCAACACCGGTTTGGATTTGCGTAAGTGCAGCTTCTCTTCAAGAATAACCAGCACGTAGGCTGCGGTAAAAATAGCCAGCGCCGTGAAGCCAGCCCAGGTATGGGTCAGATTCAGCGCTGTGTGCGAGCTTTCCGCCGCTAGCGAAGGGAGAGTTACAGTCAAACCAATAAAAAAAACGGCGAGCCATCTCATCCGTGCCTATCTCCTGGTTTTTATTAAGCGGGCAAATGGTAGCAGATTTCTATTCAGGTGCGCGGCATAGCTCGGGTGTTTTGCTACTTTGCATCAACAAACGCGCCGTTATCTTCAACGCTGCCAAAGCGCTAAACCGTTGTTACACTACCAGCGGCCAGACCTGCGGAATAGTCAGCACGGTAACAATGCCAAGCAAAATATTCAGCGGCAGCCCAAAACGGAGGTAGTCGCTGAAATGATAGCCGCCAGGCCCCATCACCATCAGATTGGTTTGATAGCCAATCGGTGTTGCAAAGCTGGCCGATGCGGCCATGGTAATGGCTACCGCGAGAGGCATGATTTCAATGCCGAACTGCGCGGCAATGGCGACCACCACCGGAAACATCAACACGGCGGCGGCGTTATTTGAAATCACTTCCGTAAGCACCGACGTAACGGCGTATACGGCGATGAGAATCAGCCACGGCTGGTCTCCGGCCAGCTGCAATACGCTAGCGGCGAATAGCTCGCCGGCACCCGACAGCTGCATCGCACGGCCAATGCCAAAGGCGCTGGCAATCACCAGCAGCACCTGCAGGTCAATGCTATTGCGCGCAACCGTGACGGAACAGCAGCGCGCGGCCAGCATCAAACCGGCACCGATCAGGGTGGCGTTCAATATGCTGAGTACACCGCTGGCGGCGACAACAACAACGGCGATAAGAATAGCCCAGGCAAGCAGCGCGCGTTCGTGGCGCGGCGGCGCGGCGTCGCCAATGGGACGCAGCAGCAGGAAGTCGCGCGAGTTGCGCTGTTGCTGCATGAATGTGCCATCGGTTTCGAGTAGTAGCGTGTCGCCGCCGCGTAAACTGATATCGCCAATCTTGCTGGTTATACGGCTGCCGCCACGCGCAACGGCGATAATAACGGCACCATAGTGCGAGCGAAATTGACTGTCTCGAATGCTGTGGCCAATCACCGGCGCGCGGCGCGCAATGACGGCTTCGATAAATTCGCGGTTGGGTCGCGGTTTGTCCAGCTTGAATATCTGATCGGTGGCCGGGGTCAGGCCACGAATTTTTTGCAGGTCGATCACTGAGTCGGTGATGCCAGCAAATACCAGATGATCGTCAGCCTGCAGCACCTCCTGTGGCGACACGGCGGCAATCGAGTGTTCACCGCGCACAATTTCTATCAGATACAGCCCCGGCAAATGCCGCAAGCCGGCTTGTTCGATGGTTTTGCCCACCAACGGGCTACCGGCTTCTACCCGCATTTCCACCGTATACTCACGCGCGTTGACCGACCCCTGAAAAGGTGCCACGCGGTTGCGCAACAGTGGCCCGCTGAATAGCAACACATATACAAAGCCGACCACGGCACACGGCAAGCCAACCCATGCCAATTCAAAGAAGCCAAAGCCGCGCAGCCCCTCAGTTTCCAGCAGCAGGCCGTTGACGATCAAATTGGTGCTGGTGCCGATCAGCGTACAGGTACCGCCGAATATGGCGGCAAAACTTAACGGCATCATCAGCTTGGAAGGCGACAGGCCACGTTTGCGAGCCCAGTCGACAACGGCTGGAATAAAGCTGGCAACTACCGGCGTGTTGTTGACGAAGGCGCTCATCGCCGTGACCGGCAACATCATGCGCAGCTGGGCTATGGGTAACGAACGTGAGTCGCTGAACAGTTTGCTGACGATCAGTTCAATAGCGCCGGTTTCACGCATGCCTGCCGCCAGCACATACATGACCGCCACGGTGAGCATACCTTCATTGGAGAAACCGGCGAGCGCATCGGCTGGCTCCAGCACGCCGGCGGTTAGCAGCACCACCAGGCCACCGGCTAAGACGACATCCGGTGCTAAGCGGGAAAAAATTAAGCCACAAAGGCAGGTTGCCAACACAGCGAAGGTCAGCAGAATGGGTAAAGTCATGGAGGGCAATTTAATCTAACAATGTGGTTGTGGGTGCAGCGTAGCACGCTACAAGGCTTGGACGATGACGCAGGGTAAAAAGTCACGTTCGGCGGATAAAACCGCCAGCCGTGTGACTTTGTAGCCATACGCTGCGTCAACGATAAACCTGCCGCCTAAAGCTGGCTTTAAGTTTTTGGCAGCGCAGGTAGCGTATCGGGGTCTATTGACACAGAGTACTCAAAGAAATTCAGCACAGTTTTAATCAACTCCAGTTTTTCGCTACGCAATGGGTATACAGCATAGGCATGACGTTTGATCAAAGGCGCATCGGCAACCAGAAACAGGCGACCTGCCTGCAGGTCATCAGTCACCATGCGCGCCGGTAAGTATGCCGAGCCACCCACTGCTAAAAGATGCGACAGCGCCATTTTTGCCTGTGCTACGCGCAGCTGTGGTTCCGGCGCATCGGGGTATAGCCGCCGGTGTTGCAGCGCATGAGCAAAACCCCAGTCGACCATAATGTAGTCACCTGCCAGCGCTTGCTCGGCGTCGAGGCCGGGGCTGGCGCTCACCATCAGCAAGCGAATCAGCGCTACTTCCTTTGTTTGCATGACTTCCAGTTGCGGCGGTTCCAGCATGAACGCCAGATCTAGCTGTCCGTCCAGCATTCGTCGGGTCAGCAAGTCTGGCGTGTGTACATCCGCGATAATGGCGAGCTCGGGCAGCTTCTTGCGCAGCGTGTGGAACCAGTCCTGCAGCGCGACATCCCACAGTCGCAGGCTGCCCGCCAGGGTTAGCTGCTGCTGTGCGCCGCCCAACGTGACTTCCTGCCGCGCTTTGCGCCAGCCGGCCAGCATCATATCGGCATGCCGCACCAGCCTGTTGCCCTCCGATGTCAGCTGCAAATCATGGTAATGGCGCACAAACAATTTAACTTCAAGCTTCGCTTCCAGCAGTTTAATGCGCGCACTGACGGCAGCCTGAGTGAGATGCAGCACTTCGGCCGCGTGGCCGAAATGGCGGAAACGATTGACTTCCAGAAACGTGCGTAATAGCTCCAAATCCATCCACACACGATAAAATATTTTTTTAAATAGTACAAATAGTTATAGTTTTATTTGTTCTGATCGCTTTCGTAATCTGTCGCTGGCTGGCGTTCATGCAGCTATACGGGGGAGAGAAAACGATGAATATTTGCACAGAAAAAGCGGCGAATCAACAGCCGAATGCCGGCTTGGAAGCCAAGCAGGATGCCAGTTCAGAAGCAAAGCTACTGCGCCTGGCGCGGTTAGGTGGCTATGTGGGTGAACGAGCGCGTAGCCGATTGGTTCAGCAACATTACAACTGGATAAAGCAACGCTGTTTTTACATCCTGCGCAACGAAGCCGATGCCAACGATGCAGCCCAGGAAGTAGCGCTGCGTATGTATCGAGCGATAGCGAAATTTGAGGGCAGGTCTTCCATTCGTACCTGGTTGCACACCATTGTGCATCACGAATGTGTTAGCTTGATTCGTAAACGTCAACGGTCGGTGCTCAGTGAACACTTGCAGGCGCTGGTTACGCTGCACGAGCTTGATCGGCGTGATAGCCGGTCGAGTGTGGAGCTGCCGGCTGAAGCTGTGCACCAATCGCTGGACGCGCTGCCTGCGCAGGCGAAGGAGGTGTTGCAGTTGCGCTTTTTTAGCGAGCTTTCGCTGGAAGATATAGGTGTTGTACTTGGCATTAGCCTTAGCGCCACCAAGATGCGTTTGTATCGCGCACTGGAGCAGTTTAAAGGAGTCTATCGGCAGTCCTCTGGAGACGAGGCGATGTTTGCGTAACCAATCACGCCTGGCAGTAAAAAACTGTATTAAAATAGCAACGTTAGAATAAAAGCCTGACAGGCGTCAAAGACATGGACACTCACTAGTGACTAACAAACGCAAACCCTTCGAATTTAACGGCCAACTCATTGCACCTGGCGAACGCGTCAATATCGATTTACGCGCTGCACAGCTCTATACCCATACGGAGCTGCACATTCCGGTTGAAATTATTCATGGTCGGCAAGACGGGCCGGTGTTGCTTGTGTGTGCCGCTATTCATGGCGACGAGTTAAATGGCGTCGAGATCATTCGCCGGTTGCTTAAGAAAACCGTGCTGAAGAATATCAAGGGTACATTGATGGTGGTGCCCATTGTCAATGTGTTTGGCTTTATCCATCAGTCGCGCTACCTGCCAGACCGGCGTGACTTGAACCGTTGCTTTCCGGGCAATGCCCACGGCTCGTTGGCATCGCGTATTGCGCACCGCTTTGTGACTGAAATACTGAGCAAATGCACGCATGTAATCGACCTGCACACCGGCGCCATCAACCGGACAAATTTGCCGCAAATTCGCGCCTATCTGGACGATCCTGAAACCGAAGAAATGGCGAAGAACTTCGCCGTGCCTATTGTTGTTAATACTGGCTTATTGCCGGGCTCCCTGCGCGCCTACGCCGATAAAAATAACATCTCAGCGATTACCTATGAGGCGGGCGAAGCCTTACGTTTTGACGAGAATGCCATCGCTGCCGGTGTCAAAGGCGTGCTGAATGTGATGCGCGGCCTGGGTATGCTCAGGCGACTTAAAACGCCGCCGAAGGAACCGGTAGTCGCCCGTTCCTCCAAGTGGATTCGCGCGGTGCAGGACGGCATTATCTATCCGGCCGTGCGCATGGGCAGCCGGGTGAAGCGAGGCGACCCATTGGCAACGATTAGCGCACCGCTGGGAATTGATGAGAAAGTTGTCAAGGCACCCAGCGCCGGTATTGTCATAGGCGGCACCACCATGCCGTTAGTCAACGAAGGTGAGGCGATATTTCATATCGCGCAATTCCTGAATAGCGAAAAAGTCGCCGAAACAGTGCAGGCATTTCATGAAGAGTTGCAGATCGAGGTAAATAAAATTGGTTGATTGCGATGCCAGGATCTGAACTCGCAAAAAAAACGTCATTGGCTGGTGTCGCACTCAGAAAACTGCTGCAGCGAGCGGAGCGCTCGAAGCGATTTAGCCTATCCGTGGCGGGCGTGCTGCTGGTAGCGGTCGGACTGCTCGATTATTTCGCGGGCTACGAGGTTGGTTTCGCGCTTTTCTATCTTTTCCCCGTGATGCTCAGCACATGGTCTGCCGGCCGCTGGGCGGGGCTTGCTACGGCGGCCATCAGCGCGCTGCTTTGGCTACTAGCCGACTATGCGGCGGGCCACTCCTATCAAGAACCTCTAAGCCCTTTCTGGAATGCCACCATGCGGTTAGGGGTGTTCGCGCTGGTCGCTCAACTTGTAGTGTTAGTGAGGGACGTAGTCGAGTTCGAACGAACGCTGTCCCAGACCGACCATCTCACCGGGATTAGTAATCGACGCGCATTTATGGAGGCTGTTGGTCGGGAAAGTATCCGTGGTACCCGTTTTCGGCATGCATTCAGTCTGGTGTATATTGATGTCGACAACTTCAAGAAACTGAACGACGATGAGGGTCACCAAACGGGTGACGAAGCACTTTGCGTAATCGCTCAGACATTGAGCGAGAGTCTACGCAGAGTGGATCTCGTGGCCCGCATCGGCGGCGATGAATTCGCAATTGTTCTGCCTGAATGCGGCCGCTATGCGGCGAGCGAAGTTGTCAGCCGATGCTTTGGCGCCTGCTCCCAAAAGATTCGGGAACGCAACTGGCCGATCGGTCTGAGTATGGGTGTGGCAACCTTTAATGGCGGCAACCGCACGGCCGATGAACTACTTGCATGCGCCGACGATGCTATGTATCAGAGCAAGTGCTCGGGTAAGAATCGTATTCACTACGTAAGCTTCGAAGAGCAAAACGTTAGCACAAGTCCGGCCGCTACTACCGCAGCGAGACGCAAAACGCTACCATGATTGAACAAAACGAAAGCGGTTGAATCACTGTATGGACTGGTTTTCAAAAAACCTTGGCGACGCAATGCTGGCTGGGGAGGCGATAAACTCCGTTGAAGCAGTGTTTCAGGCCGCGTTTGTGCAAGCTGGTTGCCCCTGTGAAATGGCGGTATTTATGCGCCACGAATCGGAAGGCCGATTGCACTGTGAGGTTAAGACCTACTTCTCTCCCGCTGCGGTCAGTGTGGCGCGCCAGCTGGGAGCCGATCCGTGCGCAAAACCGTCGCCGATTGGCCTGAGCTTGCTAGGTGGTAGTGAAGATTCCAGTCTGCTGCTTTTTCCGCAGCAGTAGTGTGGTGTAACGAATAAAGCGTAAATATAGCTTTATTCGTTACACCATATTAAAGCATCACCAACGTCGCTAAACCAAGAAAACTCACGAAGCCAACGATATCCGTTACCGTGGTGAGTACCACGGCACCCGACAACGCGGGGTCTTGCCCCAGCGAGCGCAGCGCCATCGGCACGAGTACGCCGCAGCCTGCAGCAACAACGAGGTTGATGACCATCGCCACGCCGATGACGCCGCCAAGCAGATAATCCTGCATCCACAGAATCGAGACCGCAGCGACCACCACGGCCCAGACCAAACCGTTGAGGGTGCCTACCGCTATCTCCTTGGCCAGCAGCCAGCGCACATTGGCATTGGCCAGTTGGCCCAAAGCGATAGCGCGAATGGTGAGCGTTAAGGTCTGGCTGCCCGCGATGCCGCCCATACTGGCAACAATTGGCATTAAAATAGCCAGCGCGACCACCTCGCTTAATACTGTCTCAAACTGCTTTATCACGGCTGCTGCCAAAAACACGGTGGCCAGATTTATACCCAGCCATACGCCACGTCGCCGGGCGCTGAGCACCACTGGGGCAAACAGGTCTTCCTCTTCGTCGAGACCCACTTGGGCCAGCAAGGTTTGATCGGCCTCTTGCTGGATCAGGTCTAACACATCGTCTATAGTAATGCGGCCCAACAGTTCGCCAGTGGCTGAGACCACGGCAACCGAGACGAGATTCTGCTGTCTGAACAGTTGCGCAACTTCGTCGTCGCTGGCGCTGACCGGCACGTAGTCATCATCATGCTGCATGACGTCGTCAACCAGCGCGTCGGCGTTGCCGGTGATAACGTCGTTTATGGCCAGCCGGCCAAGAAATTTGCCGTCGTCATCGGTGACCATGATCGCGTCGGTGTGGTCTGGAAATTTGTCAAAGCGGTGCAGATAGCGCAGCACCACCGCCAGGCTGACATCCGCCCGCACGCTAACGACTTCACTTGTCATCAGCCTTCCAGCCGTATCTTCGGGGTAGGCCAGCGCCGCCTCCAGCCGCGCTCTATGATCGGCTTCCAGGCTGTCGAGAATGCGCGCCATGTCGTGCTCGCCCAAATCTTCTATGACGTCGGCGAGGGCACCATCTTTCATTTCTAACGCGGCGGCACTGATGGCGTCGCTGTCCATTGCCATGAGCACGCTGCTGCGCACTTCTTCGTGCAAAAGCTCAAGAATGTCCGCGTGCAGCGTCGGGTCGATGTGCGGCCACGCTTTGACCCGCATATCGGGTGGCAGTGACTCAAGCAGTAGCGTCAGTTCTTCGGCGCTGCTTTCATTCAAGCTCGCGGCAAGGTTGGCGTCATCGTCTTGCCGCAGCGCATCAATGACCCGTTTCAGCAGCGCCGGCGTTTGTGTTTCTAATTGTTCTGGCATAAGGGTTTACCTTTAAACGCTGCCCGTTTTGGTGTGCTGTGGAGTGGTGTGGATATAAGCTTAGATATCAGCAGCAATTTCTTCCAGCAAATTTTGCAAAGTGACCATGCCGCATAAGCTGCCATACTCGTTTACAACGAAGGCGACGCTCTGTTGCCTGACGCGCATCAATTCGAATAGCTGCGCCGTGTTGTGGTTTTCCAGCACGATCAATGGCATTTGGCAGTAACTTTTTAGCTTGTGCCAGGGTGGCTTTTGTTCGAGTAGTGCGTGATAAATCACCGTGGCCGCCACAACACCGAGCAATTTATCGGCGTTATTGCTGTCGATCAACGGCAAGCGCGAATGCTCGGACTGCATCACAGTGCGTTGGTTCGTAGCCTGCGCGGCGGCTACGTCCAGCACGCTAATTAATTTGCGCGGCAGCATGATACATCCTGCATGAAGCTGGTCGAATTCTAACAAATTGCGTAGCTGGTCGGACTTGTCCTGCTCGATGTCGCCGTGGTCATAAGAGTTGCCCTGCTCACGAGAGTTGCCGTGGCCACGAAAGTTGCCATGGTCGTGAGATTCGCTGACATTATCTGTCGACGCGGCATAGACGCTGACTTCGCCTTGAGCCGGTGCTTGCTCTTTAAAGAATGATAAAATAGCACGCGAAGTATTGTCCAATAGCCAGTTTAATGGCCATAGCACTAAATAGATGCAATGCAGAGGGTAGGCCACCCACACGGCCACTTGTTCGGCGCGGCGAATGGCAAACGACCTGGGTAACTGCTCGCCCAACACGGCGTGCAATGCAGCGAATAGTAAGAAGCCTAACAGGAATGCACAGCTGTGCAACGCCGCAGCGGGTACACCTAACGCAACAAAAGCAGGTTTTAATACAGCCGCCACTACCGGCTCGCCGACCCAGCCCAGGCCCAGTGAGGCCATACTAATGCCCAACCGGCACGCTGCCAGATAGCCTTCCAGATTTGCCTGTATACGCAGCGTAAGCCATGCAGCTGGGCTGCCGTGAGTTGGACGAAAGCCGCGCGCCTTCACCAACGCAAATTGCGCCGCCACGAAAAAACCATTCAGCGCCAACAGCAGCGCCACCGCCGCCAGGTTATTCACGGGTGAATCACTCTTAAGAGAATATTCTATAGATGTGTTGCACAAATTAAAGTCACACCGCATGCGTGTTAGCCTTGCACGCCAGAAAAAAATCGCTAGCAAGTGACTTGGTCGTGAAAACCAACGTCTATAAACTGGTACAAACTGTCTGGCATGTTATAAGATGGCCGGCCTGCTGCGACACTAGCAGTTGCGAACAAGCGAAACGCATTAACCATTACGCTTCACAGGAGCATAAAACAATGAAAGTAAACAAACTTGGCGTGGGGGGGCTTCTCCTATTGTTGACCATGGGAATGGCTGCAACAGCGATGGCGCAAAATTTGCGCGACAACCTTTTCGCGCAAACAGATGAAGCCATGCAAGCTGCTAATGCGGCACGCGCTAACATTCTGGCACCTGATAATTATGAAAAAGCGACCCGTCTGTATAAATCTGCAGAGGACAAACTCGCGCGTAAAAAAAGCATTGAGAGCATTACTGAAGATTTAAACGAAGCCGTGACCCATTTGCGCGCTGCCGTTAAGGCCACCCGTTTGGCCGAAGTCACGTTGGCCTCGTCTATTCAGGCGCGTAATGATGCCGAGTCTGCCGACGCTGCAAAGTATGCAGAGAAGGACTGGAAAAAGGCTGAGGAGGAATTCGCCGACGCGGCGCGGAGACTGGAAAGTGGCAGGGTCAATCCGGCCCGCAAGAAAGGCGATAAAGCTACCGAAATTTATCGCAAAGCAGAGCTGGCGGCTATCAAGGGTAACTATTTGTCTGAGGCGCGCCGCCTGATTGAGGAAGCCGACGATCAAAAAGTGAAAAAAATAGCGCCCAAAACGCTGGAAAAAGCCAGAACTCTGTTGTCTCAGGCTGAAAAAGCACTAAATGAAAACCGCTACGATACAGATGAGGCGCGCTCGCTGGCCAGGCAGGCTAAGTATGAAGCGAATCATGCCCTGTATTTGAACAAAACGCTGAAGCAGGTACGCGATCGTGACGTGAATCTGGAAGACTATGCACTGCGTGCGGAACGTCCGCTGGAGCAGATTGCCGACGCGCTGGATATCGTTGTTGAACTGGATGCCGGTGTCGACAAACCCACCGAGACGATAGTCGCCAACATTGAAACACTGCGTAAAGATTCTTACGAGCTAAGCGATCGGCGTGATGAGATTCTTACGCTTGAGACCGAAGTGCATAAACTTGAGCAAAAATTGGGCACTCAGTCCGACCGTATGAAGCAGCAGGAAGAAGTGCGGCGTAAGTTTGCCCAGGTCGAAGCGGTGTTTTCTCCTGAGGAAGCGCAGGTGTATCGTCAGGGCGGCAACATACTGGTACGCATGATTGGCCTGAACTTTAAATCCGGGCAATCGGTTATTCAGTCGCAGTACTTCAGTACCTTGCGTAAAGTGATTGAGGCGGCGCGCATGTTCCCCAACGCCATGTTAACTGTCGAAGGCCATACCGACGCCTTCGGCAGCGATGCGACCAACCTCAAGTTGTCGCAAGAGCGTGCCGACGCGGTGCTGGAATACCTCAAGGCCAATATGACGGAGCTGGACCCCGCCAAAATCAAAGCTTCCGGCTTTGGTGAGTCTCGCCCGGTAGCGAACAACGAAACGGAAGAAGGCCGCAAGAAAAACCGCCGTATCGATCTGTTGATCAAGCCTAAATTTTAGGCGTTAACCTGAAGTAAAAGAGCCCACCAAGTGTGGGCTCTTTTTTTTGCGTTGCATTTGGAGCTGGCCGGCAGCGGCGTTAAAGCCAAAAACAGGTCAAGCGTATTGCGTAGCAATAGACTATTGTTTGTTTATATCAAAATGATTGATTCAACCACTAGACATTGATCTACACCTGGGAAAACTGTTGGACACAGCATTCGTAACCATAAGCAACCTTTCGGTACCGCTAAAACTGACTGTATTCGCGGGCGTCGCGCTTCTGATCCACTTGATCGTGATGTTGGTTCGACGCCTGGTCGCGAATTTTCTAGGCACCCAGCCGGCCAGGCGCTATCAGAAATTGCGGTCCATTGTCACTCTTGCCACCAGCGCCACTGTTTTCTCCCTGTACTTCTTCGCCATTGGTCTGGTGCTAAAAGAGTTCGGGGTGTCGCTTACCGCTTATTTAGCCAGCGCCTCGGTTATTGGGCTGGCTATTGGCTTTGGCTCGCAAGGCGTTGTGCAAGACGTGGTGACCGGGCTGACATTTATTTTTTCCGATCTCGTCGACGTCGGTGATCTGGTGGAGATTTCCGGTCAAACCGGTATCGTCCAGGCGATTACAATGCGCTTTGTTGAACTTGAGAATGCCATGGGCGCGGCCGTCTTTATACCCAATAGAACCATCAACAACGTGATCAATTATCCGCGCGGATATGTGCGCTGCATTGTCGATGTGACGCTGCGCGGCGATACCGCTGCGCGCCACGCAGCAGAGAGCACCGCACTCAGACTAATGCAGAATATTCATGAGCAGTTCCCGGGTATTCTGATGACCAGGCCCTCCAGTGAAGGGCGGCTGACGTTCAAGTCTGGCAAAGAGATTCTCAGAATAAAATTTCGAATTTGGCCGAATCGCGGTCAGCCGATTGAAACAAACTATTGTCAGGAGCTGATTGCCGAGTTAAAAATCAGCGATCCGGATTACCTGCCGTGGATGATTGCAATCAGCTACGAAGTTGAAGAGAAAAGGTTGCGCGCAACACCAGCCTGGCCCTGGGAAAAGTCGCAGGCTGCACCTGCATCGCGGCCTACAGTCTAATTCAACAACCTGCCTCAACAATGAGCAGATGCTTAGCGTCATGGAGCGAGCTTTATTTCAGGTCAATATCTGAAGAACGAATATGCAGGTCGCGCTGCGGAAACGGTATCTCAATATTATGTTCGCGAAATAACGCATCAATGCGAAAATTCAGGTCGCTGGTAACAAACGGCTTTCTACGCGCTTGCCGAATAAAACAGCGCACCACGAAATCCAGCGAGCTGTCGCCAAAGCTTTTAAACTGAATGACCGGGTCGGAGATTTTTTGACCGGGATAGTCTTTAACCACCTCAGGGTGTTCCCGCGCGGCCTGCTCCAGTAGGTTTTTTACCAACTGGGTGTCGCTGCCATAGGCCACGCCGACTGGCACGACTAATCGCACATAAGCATCCACCAGGCTGCAGTTGGTCACCTGCGAAGAGATAAACTCCGAGTTGGGGATGACAATGTCATAGCGGTCCAGGGTTAACACCTGGGTGGCGCGCACATTGATATTGATCACCTCTCCCTCGGTGTCGCCAACGATCACCCAGTCGCCTTTACGTATCGGTCTCTCAAACAGCAGGATAATACCGGAAACAAAATTGTTGACGACATTCTGCATGCCAAAACCAATACCAACCGACAGCGCGCCGGCAATAATCGCCAGATTACCGAAGCCGAAACCGGCGAACGACATGCCAAGCAAGACGGCAATAATAATGCCCACGTAGCCGGTCAGCGTGACCACCGTTTCGCGCGCGGCAGGGTCATAGCGAGCAAGCAGGGTCGAGCGTTCACCCAGCTGTTTTTTAATTTGACCCGACACCATGAGAATGACGGCAAACACCGCCAGTCCCAGCAGCAGATTGATGGGCACAATGTTTGTTTCGCCGATTTGAAAACCGTCAACGATATAGCGTTTGAACCACACGCCCGCGGCGTTGGCCAAGCCCCAACTTCTCAGAAACACCTGAATCGCCAGTGCCCATACGGCCAGGGTTGCCAGTAATCGAAGCCAGATCAGCCCGGGTATATGTGCGCCGTCGGCAATTGCCAAACGCGCGCGTACGTTTCTGTGCCAGGCGCGGGTCCCTGCGTCCAGGCCGTCGAATACCTCCTGTGTGAGCTGGTTGAACAGCCACAGCAAGAAGATAGCCAGCAGCGTGCCGATGAATCCCACCAGCAGGAATTCGGCAAAATTGTGATAGCCAAGATACTCTGCAAGCAGCGCCACCGTGAGAATGCTCATCATGGCCCAGCGCAGCCCTTTGCCACCGCTTTGGGCTATTTTCGTTCGCTTGACCAGCCAGAACAGCCAAACCAAATTAGTGGTTAACAGGGTGATCGCGGTGATGTGCGCTGCCTTAGCCAGTACCGTGGGAATTGGCAAAGGCAGGAAAAACAAATGCAGGAACAGGCCGATAAACACCAGCAACGCCAGCACGTTAAGCCGGCGCCGCACGGCCACTGCAAGTTCCGGTCTGATGGGTAATATTGGCTGTGCCGGTGCCGGAGGTCGCAGCAACAGTTGAATCGTATACAGGGCCGCAGCCAGCCCGGCGATTGAATAGCACAACACAACTGGCAGCGGCAGGTTTCTAATGGTCGGGCCGGTGATGAAGATAAACAGTGCGACCGTCACAAATGGCAACAAAAACACAGCGTGCTTGCGCAGCGTCAACAGCGCGGCCGGCCGAAACCGGTAGCTGATATCGTCATCTGCGCGCGCCGGCAGAGTGGCCGGCAGTCGGTGCCGGACCAGCAGCGCTGCAAGTAAACCCACCAAAAAAATCATCGCCGCAGCGCCGTTATGACGAAAGCTCCAGAACTGGCCGGAAAAAACACTGCGTAAGCCAGATTGCAGTGTGCGCCACACGCTTTCATATTCAGCCCACAGCTGACGAAACGCCTGCAATACATTGTCGTCACGCATGCGTAAGCCGCTAATAACCAGGCTGTTGTAGCGGTCGGTCAATTCCTTGGTGTGTTCATCGAGTTGCTGTGCCAATACGTGGCACTCGACCATGCGCTTCTCATAACTCGTTTGTTTTTTCTCCAGGTCGGCCAGCTCCGGTATCTCCAGTGCGTCGGTCGACTCTTTAATGCTCGCTGCCGCGTTTTCTTTATCTTTAACTACGTCTTTAACAGGCAGTTCATCGGCTGGCGCGCCTATCAGGTTTGAAATTTCTTTTTTCTTGGAGGCCAGTTTTTTCTTGTAATAGCGTTCGCAGTTTTCACTTGCCGAACGATAGTCAGCGCCTTTATCGATCAATTTTTCCATCTGGGCCTGGTCAACAGGGCCGTTGTTCAGCACCTGCTCAACCGCCAGATAAAAATTGCGAATTTCGGTTTTGAAATCGTCAGTGAGTAACGGCTTGTCCTGCGCGCTACTGGTAGCGCTGCCACAGAGCACGCAGCTGATGAGTGCAGTGACCCAAAGATTGCAGCCGAGCTGCCGGATTTTTTTTCGTATAGGCATAGGTTTGCTGACCAAAGAATGCTGCAACGTTGCCAGCCATTCTGGTATGTTGACGCAGCGAGCAGGGGGGGAAAGAGTGTAACGACAAAGGCTGAAGTACGGCAACTGCCAATTTTTTGGCGTTTAATGCTAGCGCTACTAACGTATGTAGTCTCTACAGTAGTGGGCCAGGTCGGCATACAGCGCGTAGTGCTGCAAACACATGTTTATAAGACAGGATTCGCATGTATAAACAAATGGTTTCGGTTTTAGTCGCGATGCTAGGCGGTTCTATCATCGTCACGCTGACTGCCTGCGGCGGCGAAGACAATTCCTCTGCCAGTCGGCGTGGCGCGAAAACCACAGCGGTTGTGGTGAGTACGGTCGCTGAACAGCAGTTTGCAGACCGCATCGAGGCGTTGGGCACCGCTCGGGCCTATGAGTCGGTCATTATCACCGCCGAAGTCACCGGCCGTATTGCAAAAATTAATTTTGCCGACAGTGCGAGGGTGGAGAAGGGCGCTGTGCTGGTCGAACTGGACAATGAAAAAGAGGCGGCCGCGCTCGCCGCTGCCGAGGCAAATCTCGCCACTCAGGAAACGCAGAATAAACGCCTGCAGGATCTGGTGCGCAAACGATCCGCGTCACAAACCGCGCTCGACGAGCAGGCCAACCTGCTTAAGCGAGCCGTTGCCGAGGTTGCTATCGCACGCGCGAATCTGCACGAGCGTACTATTAAAGCACCCTTCGCCGGGCAGCTTGGCATGCGCCAGGTCAGCCTTGGTGCGCTGACCAACCCCGGCGATGAAATTGTAACGCTGGACGACTTGACCCGTATCAAGCTGGACTTCTCTGTGCCCGAAGTGGCACTGTCTTCGCTGCAAAAGGGAGCTGACATAGAAGCCGGCAGTGTGGCCTATCCACAGCGGTCGTTTGGCGGCGAAGTGACAATAGTAAGCACCCGCGTTGACCCGGTGACACGTACAGTTGTGGTGCGCGCCGAATTGCCGAACGATGCTGCGCTGCTCAGGCCAGGTATGTTGCTCACGGTCGATCTACTTAGCAACCGCTCGGAGTCGCTAGCAGTGCCGGAAGAAAGCCTGCTGCCGTTGGATGACAAACAGTTTGTGTACCGGGTGGTTGACGGTAATACTGCCGAGCGCGTGGCGGTGACCATTGGCCGCCGCGAACCGGGGGTGGTCGAGGTACTGGATGGTTTGCGGTCCGGCGATCGGGTGATTATCGAAGGTACTACCAAGGTCAGGCCCAACGCGACGGTTACCATTGTCGACAGCCCGACCAACGACGCTCAAGCCAGGCCGGCGGCGGCTGACGGTGAGAAGAAAGACGATGCGCGGACTGACGTTGACGAGCGCGCAGCAACCGGCAGCGCAGCATGATACTGTCTGACCTGTCGGTTAAACGGCCGGTGCTGGCTGCGGTTATCAGTCTGTTGCTGGTGGCGTTCGGCATCTTTTCTCTATTAAAGCTAACGGTGCGCGAATACCCCGATATTGACCCTCCTGTTGTTTCGGTCAGCACGGTATACCCGGGTGCGGCTGCCAATATTGTCGAAACCAAAGTGACCCAGCTGCTGGAAGATCAGATCAGTGGCATCGAAGGGGTGCGCACGCTTGAATCAAAGAGTCGCGACGGCCAGTCTGACATTACCATTGAGTTTAATTTGTCACGCGATATTGACGCCGCCGCCAACGACGTACGCGACCGCATCAGTCGCGCCCTGGAAGATCTACCAGTGGAAGCCGACCCGCCCGAAATCTCCAAGGCAGACGCGGATGCCTCACCCATTTTGTGGCTGGTATTGTCCAGCGACAGCATGAACAGCCTGGACCTGACCGACTACGCTGACCGTTACCTGGTTGATCGCTTTGCGGCCCTCGATGGCGTGTCGCGGGTGGTGATCAGTGGCGAGCGGCGCTATGCCATGCGTATCTGGCTTGACCGCAAAGCGCTGGCCGCCCGCGATGTGACCGTAGCCGACGTAGAGCGGGTACTGCGCGCTGAAAACGTCGAGCTGCCTGCCGGGCGGCTGGAATCACAACAGCGCGAATTTACCCTGCGTACGGCGCGGGAATATCAAACGGCGCAAGACTTCCAGCGACTTGTTGTTGCGCGTGGGGAGAGTGGCCATCTGGTTCGGCTTGGCGAGGTGGCTAAGGTCGAAGTCGAGGCTGAAAATCTGCGTACCGAGTTCCGCACCGACGGTGAGCCGACCGTTGGTCTCGGCATGGTGCGCCAATCGCAGGCCAACACGCTGGAAGTAGCCGAACTCGCCAAGGCCGAAATGCGTGCAATCTCCGAGTCGCTGCCGGAAGGCATGGTGTTTCAGGTTAATTCTGACTATTCACTATTTATCGATGCCTCACTGCAAGAAGTAAGAAATGCTCTATTCATTGCCGCCGTACTGGTGATTCTGGTCATTTATCTGTTTCTCGGTAGCTGGCAGGCAACGCTGGTGCCGGCGATCACCGTACCGATTTCCATCATCTCTTCCTTCATCTTCCTGTATGCGCTCGGCTTTTCTATCAATGTTTTGACTCTGTTGGCACTGGTGCTCGCCATCGGCCTGGTAGTGGATGACACGATAGTCGTGGTGGAAAATATCTATCGTCGCATCGAAGCCGGCGAGCCGCCTCTACTAGCCGCCTACCGCGGTGCACGCGAAGTCGGCTTTGCGGTGGTGGCTACCACTGTCGTGTTAATTGCCGTGTTTGTGCCCATCGCCTTTCTGGAAGGCAACGTAGGCCGACTGTTCGCCGAGTTTGCCCTGGCCATGGCCAGCGCGGTGGCGTGCTCCAGCGTGGTAGCGCTGTCGCTTGCACCGGTACTGTGTGCAAAACTGCTGCGCCACCGCACGCGCAAACCCTGGCTGATTCGCAAAACTGACAGCGGCTTTAGCAAGCTTGCCGACTGGTATCGCGCCACCCTCTCCGCCGTGCTGCGCCACCCATTGGTGATAACGTTAGTGACGGTGCTGGTGCTGGTGGCGGCCGGTTGGCTATTTATGCTCGTGCCCAGTGAATTTGCGCCATCCGAAGATCGCGGCCAGTTCTTTGTGTTAATGAGTGCGCCGGAAGGGGCCAGTTTTGAATACTCGCAGCGCCACCTGCGGGAAATTGAATCGGCCTTTTTGAGCCGTCTTGATAAGGGGGAGATAGAGCGAGTGCTGGTGCGCCTACCGGGATTTGGCTCTACTGAAGATCAGGTCAATACGGGAATCGCATTGGTATCGCTGCTGCCCTGGCGAGAGCGTGAGCGTTCGGCGCAAACCATTGCCGCCGAAATTACTGCCGAGCTAGGCGCTTTGCCCGGTGTTCGCGCCATAGGCGCACAGCGACCCAGCTTCGGCCAGCGGTCGCTGCTCACCCCGGTACAGCTGGTACTCGGCGGCAGCACTTATGAGGAGTTGGCACAGTGGAGCGACCGCCTGCTTGCACGCGCCGAAGAAAATCCCGGCCTGAGAGACCTCGATTCTGACTACAAGGAAACCAAGCCGGAGATAGAAATCGACATCAATCGCGACCGGGCGGCCGAACTGGGCGTGTCACTCGAAACCATTGGTCGTACGCTGGAAACCATGCTCGGTTCACGCCGCGTTACTACCTATCTCGATCGCGGCGAAGAGTACGACGTGATGCTGCAGGTGCGCGACAAAGACCGGCAAACCATCAGCGATATGACCAACATCTACGTTCGGTCAGCCCGGTCTGGCCGTTTGATTCCGCTCTCTAATCTGGTCAGCACCACCGAGAGCGCCGGCGTCGCCACTTTTAATCGCTTCGACCGGCTGCGGGCGATCACAATTTCGGCAAATCTGGTAGGTGACTATGCATTGGCCGAGGCGCTGGATTATCTTGAGCAGATAGCGGCAGAAGAGCTACCCGGCGAGGCGCGCATTAGCTACAAGGGCGAGTCACGTGAATTGAAGGATTCCAGCCAGGCCCTGTACGCCACCTTCGCTTTAGCACTGCTGGTGGTCTACCTGATTCTCGCCGCCCAGTTTGAGAGCTTTATTCATCCCGTGGTGATTTTAACCACCGTGCCACTGGCGGTGTTTGGTGCATTGTTTGGGCTGTTGATGGCCGGCATGACGCTCAACATCTACAGCCAGGTTGGTATCGTCATGCTAATTGGCCTAGCCGCCAAGAACGGTATTTTGATTGTGGAATTCACCAATCAAAAACGCGATGCTGGCGCTACCTTTGACAATGCGCTACTCGAAGCCGCCGTGGTGCGCTTCCGGCCCATATTGATGACCTCGATCTCAACGGCTATGGGGGTGATACCGTTGGTGCTAGCGACTGGCGCAGGCGCCGAGGCGCGTAGTGTTATCGGCGTGGTGGTGTTTTCAGGGGTTGTGTTCGCGACCTTGTTAACTTTGTTTGTGGTGCCGGTTTTTTATAGTGTGATGTGCAGGCGAACAAGTTCTCCTGGAGCGGTGGCGGCAGAGCTTGCGTCGCAGCAGCAGGGGAGGCCGGTAGGTTGAAGTTAATTCGTAGAACAGGAATAGAATAATCTGTTGTGCCTTTAGACTTATTTGTAGATTTGTAGCGACTATCGACACAGGCGTCCTGCAGTGGCTCGACGATTAAAAGGGCGTCAGGCGCGCGATGAAAATCTAGCGAGTGTGGCAACGGGTTCGTCTCAAGCGCCCGTTCCTCCAGTGGTTTCATATCTGCTAGTACGATTATGCGCAAAGGCTAGGACGTGTACAAACTACGGCTATGTCACGTCTTGCTGCCGCGCTATGAACACTCGATTGCGCTAAACTCCTCCCTTACGCCACCGCTCAATATTAGGTGACACAACTATGAAAATCTTTTTCTCGCACGGCAAGGAAAGCGGCCCCTGGGGCAGCAAAATTAAAACGCTGGCGTCAATTGCCGACGCGAGCGGATGCACTGTAGACAGTATTGATTACACCGATCTTGCCGATCCGGATCTTCGCGTCGACCGCCTCGTCTCGATTTTACAGAGTGAGAAGGAGGAGTATCTTTTGGTCGGTTCAAGCATGGGCGGCTATGTATCGCTAGTCGCCGCCGAGCAGGTGAACCCACAAGGCATTTTCCTGCTTGCGCCAGCCTTGTATATACAAGGTTACAAAAGGCAAACCTATTCCGTCGAGAACCAACACATTGAAATTGTGCACGGCTGGTCTGACGATGTTATTCCACCAGAACATTCTATCCGGTTTGCACAGCATGCTAATTGCACGTTACATTTGATTGATGGCGATCATCGGTTGAACAGTGCGATTGATTATGTTGGCGCGTTATTTCGGCAGTTTGTATGTGGTCGGGTGGGTAGTTCATCGCAGCGCACTGCACTGATAGATTTAAGACAGCTCTAAAATTTTCGTCATACGACGCGCCGTCACAACGGGGATAGCACGCACAGTATCGAGTATCAGCAAATCAGCTTTATCACCAGATACGAGATAATTGGTTTTTCCTGCAATGTCAGTGGCGATAATCTTATTGTCGTCGGGGTCGGGAGAAAGATCGATGATAGGTAAATCACCAACAATCTCCGCCCGACCATAAAGCCCATCCAGTAAGATTTGCGCCTTTGATTTTTCGATGAACCGCTCTAACTTTTTATACGCGAGAACGCGACGTACTTCTTCAAGCTGCTC
>RCMY010000481.1_pt1 | contig 49538 bp, 42 predicted proteins | sample 2041341 | NCBI WGS metagenome assembly RCMY01 (sample SAMN09708234, study PRJNA481090) | Marine sediment metagenome, whole genome shotgun sequencing project.
TAATTGCATATGCAATTAAAAGAACATATAAAAAAGTTTTGAAATATTTTTTTCTACTTTCAATTTAAAATATTATAAATATAATTAAAAGACCTGTATTTTATTATAATTTCTTAAAATACAGGTCAGTTTTTTAAACTCAATTTCTTTTTCCTTCTTTCTAAATCAGAGCCATGTTTTATCTCCTTAATATAGTTTATCTTATTTTTTCAAATTGTCAATAGGATATTTTTTTAATAGACAGATACTAATATCCAAATATACAATTCTAATCACTAAGGTTTAAGATATTTTATTTCATTATCGAATATTCAATCAATTTAGCTTTTACCACCAAAATTTTTCCTTCCCTGACATTGAATCAAATGCAAGATTCAATTTTGCTATCAAAAATTGAAGTTGCAATAACTCATCTTTATCAAATGTTTTAAATAATTCTTTATATTTAGAATAATATTCAGGAATAAAATTTTTCATAAAATTCTTGCCTTGTTTTTTTAAAACTACACGTGAAAATCTTTTATCTTCTTTTAATTTTTTCTTTTCAACTAAACCTTTTATTTGTAGGGTCTTCACAACATTACTAACAGTTACATTTGAAATTCCTAATTTTTTAGAAATATTAGTTATATTATCAATATTTTTGTCACTCACATATAAACAAAGTAAAATTAAAAATTGGCTGTTAGTCATTTCTAATTTGCTTAAATAACTTTCTACTTTGGCAATAGTTTTCTGGCATATCAAAGTATATTCTAGATAAGATTTAGTTATATCATTATCAATATTGTGAAAATCTTCAGATAATAACTTATAATGTTTCTCACTTGGAAATTTAGTCTTCATATTAACCACCTCATTTTATTTATCATAATTATACATGAAATATATCAAAAATAAAAGTGTTGTCTCAATTTCTTAAAATGTCTTATATATTTATCATTTATTTCATATTTTTATTTTTTTGAAAAATGTCTGTATAATTTTTATAATAAAAAAACGCTATATAAGCGTTTTTTTATTTTATTAATAATTATTTTTTAAAAATTTTATACAATAAATTCCAGAAATTCCAACTAAAATATACACTATTTTACTTAATATACTCATTGGACCAAATATTGTTGCTACCAAATCAAAATTGAATAATCCTACCAATCCCCAATTAAGTGCTCCTACTATTACTAATATTAGAGCTATGATGTTTAAGATTTTCATTATGTTCATCTCCTTTTTTACTGTAAGTTATTATAACATAATTTCAAATATTTGTATATAAAAATTTAATACCCGCTTTTTGTATCTGTTGTTGTGTTTGAATCTTTTGTTGAATATAAACTACAACTTGTTATAAATAAACAAAGTAATAGAATAAAACTTATTTTTTTCATATAATCAATCACTCCTTAATTGAATTTTTTATATCCATATACAATAAAAAACTACCTTTTTTGACTTTAAAAAGGTAGAAGTTTTTTACTACTCTATAAAATATATCTATTTTATTTTTCTTCTAACAGAATTTTTTGTAGTATGTTTAAGAAATTCTCTATAATCATCAAGCTAAACCAAAATAATACTTATATTTTTTAAAAATTTATTTTTTTCTTTTTGATAATAATTTTTTTATATAATTTCTTAATTCTTTAAAAGCACTTCTTGTATTTATTTCATCTAGCGTTTCTATTAAAGCTTTTATATGTTCATCATTTAAACTTTCCTTTTTATTTGCTATAAAAGTTGATCTGCTCTTAATTATGAATATTAATATATCTTCTGCTAATACATTATTTGCAACCATACTTTCAACCGTTTTACTCTTTGAAGCAAATTTGATAAAATCTTTGTTCATTAGAGTGTAATTTAATTTTCCTTTTTCATCGCAATAACGCTCTATAATTGCTTTATATTCATCACTTTCTACAACATTAAGTCTTTCTTCTTCTGGTTCTTCTATCGTTTCACTATATTTAGATACATCTATTTTTATATTCTGACGACCAGAATATGGCATTCCATGGGTTAATTCAATTGCTTCTTCAAATGCTTCTATTGGAAAAAGAGTTTCATCTATTTTTCCATAAGGTACTGGTTCACCTGTACTTTTATCTATTGTTGCTGTCGCTGTCGCTTCTGTGTCTAGACGTAATATTTTTATACCTGCACCTCCAGATGTTAATCTTTGTTTATAAGCTATTGCTGGAATTAAAGTTAATTCCACAGATTTTGTTCTTACTATTTTCATTACTCTACCTCCCATATTTTTAACACTTCTCTTTTATAGTATTTTTAATATTTTATCATCACTTTAATTTTTATAAAAAGACTCATGTATGAACTTTATTTAATTCTTATTATGATAATACCATAAATTTTATTTTTTGTCATGTTAAGAAAAATAAAAAAGAATTGAAGTTGGATTTATACTTAATTTTATTTATTATTTTTATGGTGTTTATAAAAATCTCAGTTTATTTAATATTTCCAAGAGTAATAGAAAAAATCTTACCTAAAGATATTAAGTAATATCATCCGCTAAAGAAAATATTATTAGGGAGTATTATAATTTTAATAGGAGGAGCAATAATATTTTATTTATACTTTATAACGGCTTTACTTTTTCAACATTTTTAAGTCAGCAAAAAAACATATAGAATATATTACAGAAAATATAAAGAAGATGAATGAAAAAATAATTAATCAAGTCTCTACAGGAACAATAACAAATTCAAGAACTTTGTTAGGACATATTGTTAAAGATTTACCTGATAATTTAGGAATAGTGTACAATAACGATAATTTTATAAAGTCTATAAAAACGTTGTAGACATCATGAATTTAAATTCTTCAAATTGTCCAACAAATGGTTTTAGATAGATTTCTTGGATTCGTACAAGGGAGAGTAGAAACAAGAAATAAATCAAGTGATAGTTATGCAACAAGCTATAAAGCCATCAAAACATCATGCAATTTTGGCTGTTAATTCTGCGTAAATAGTGGCAGAATTCTTGCTAGAAATCTATTTATTCTAGATAAGAAAAAATTAAAAAATATTTAAAAATTAAAGATATATGGTAAAATATAATATGGAAATAAATTCTTACTCAACATGAATTTTAATGTGATGTTTAACTTGAATCACAAAAATTGACCTATTAATTTCCTTCCTTTTGGATTAAAAAATGGGTCAATTTTTAACTTTTAATATTATGTTCATACCAAAAACTGTTAGCCACCTTTTTATTATAAGCATTCGATACTTTGATATTAGGTTCTGTAGAATTTTTAAAAAACAAACTAAAAAAAATTGTCTGAATTTTTGTTGCATTTCCAGTTCTCACGCGAAGAGAGAGCCCCACTTTTTTTATTTAAAATACTGCCTTAAGAGTGACTCCTGCTCTATAATCATCTTTACTATGAGTGTTATCACTTAAATTATACTCTCCAATCAGGAATATTCCATATCTGTCTTCTATTTCTGCACCTATTGATATTTTTGTTTTAAATACTCCCTTTTCTTCTTCTGGTTTTGACAGTTTGTGATACTCTTCTTCTAAAGAGATTAGTCTTGCCTTTTCTCCTTCATTTAAATCTGCTAGTTCATATTCATAAAGTAAATCTAATGCTCCTTTTAGCTTCCACCCAGAATTTGAAGCAGGTATTGAAGTTTCTAATTTAACACCTGCTTTTGGTTTAATACTCCATGCATCATTTCCTTTGACCTGTAAAGCTTCTAGTCCGCTTTCACTGAATGTGGGTCTTGTAGCATACACTACTTTTATACCGCCATAAGGAATTATCTTCACTCCTTTTCCCAGTAACAATTCTTTTCCGATTATATTGTCACTTGTCAAACTATAGCTTTCGTACTTTGCTGTCATTTCAGATCTCCCTGAATTTGTCCAGTCTATATTTCTTTCAATATCATGAAAGCTTACTCTTCCAGTAAGATCATTTTTTAGTAGCCAACTGTCTGTATTATATTTATTATGTAGCCCAAGCTGTATTGTATCTGATTTTTCTTCACTGGAACCACTATCTATATATTCAAAACCTGTATGAAGATAACCAAAAGAATAACCAAATGTATGTTTATAAGTTCTTTCCGCTTCTCTTAGTAACTGTACTCCTGTTGAGGTATAATCATATCCTGTTATTCCTTCTGTTTTATCTCTTATTCTTCCTTTTCCTGCTATTATATTTACCTTTACATTTTCTTTAGTATTATTTTTGGAATTCTGTAATATCTCTAACGAATCTCCAAAAACATCTGCTATTGTTTGTTCTCTTTGATTCATATTTGCATAAATACTTCCAGCCAGTTCAGAAAATCTTTCATTTAATTCATCCTGTTCAGTGATTAGATCTATCCTATCATAAATTTTTAGGGCATCTCCTATTGCATTAAGATACTTCCCTTCAATATTTTCTGCAAATTGATTTTGCCAACTTCCCTGAGTAAATTCATTATAATTTATTTTTTTCATCCATATGTCTATTTTTCCTCGTGAATTAACATTTGGTATTGCCTCAAATGTCAATGAACCGCTTTTTATTGAAAGTTCTCCAGAATTTTGGCCCCCTTCTTCAGTAGTTGGGTCAAATACATTTTCAAATTTATATACTCTTGCATTAGTTCCTTGTGTGAATAACGGATCTATTTTCGTTGTATTTCCATTAAAATCAAAACTCGGAGCTTTTATACTAACAGCATTGGAAACTAGAAATCCACCGTTTAAATCTTCTATATCATAGCCTTCCATTGTTATTTCTTCTATTGTAGGAAGTCTCACAGTTTTAGGATCTACTTTTATTGTCAAATTCATATCATTTATTTCAAATTTTTCATCTACTTTTATTATCCCAGCATTTATTATACTTGGTAACAAATAGCCAGCTTCTTCATTCGCTATATCTTTTGATCCTGTTACTCCACCTGTCAGAATTATCTTACCGGAATTTTCTAGAGTAGCACCACTTTCTAGCTGAATTCCTATACTGTCATTCCCATTTACATAAATTTTTCCTAAATTTATAACCTTTGAACCTATATTTCCTAAAATTCCTATATTATCAGCACCATTTATTGTTATTATTCCAGTATTTGTTAATGTACTCTGCATAGTCACTGCTATCCCGATAGAATTATTTCCTGATAAAGTTATATTTCCTTCATTTCGTAAAGTACTGTTTACCAAATACATACCAATAATATTGTTTTTTACTGAAGTTATATTCCCTTTATTTAAAAATTCCACATTTCCGTTCTTAGTAAAAATTCCTATTCCTGACTCTCCAACTTCTATGTTTCCATAATTTTTTAAACTTGTATTTTCATTTCCATAAATTCCAACCGAGTAGATGTTTTCAAGTGGCTTTTCTTTATCAATTATCAATGAATCTCCTAATTTTATATTTCCATAATTTTCTATACTTCCCTGATTATTATAAATTCCTATATTAGCTATTCCGGCATTTCCTGTTATGTTTCCTTTATTTAAAATACTTCCACCATTTTTAGTATAAAACCCAGTATTATTAGAACCTGACATTAGTATATCTGCTCCTAACGAATTTTCTATTATACCGTTGTTTAATGAATATATAAACACTGAATCTTCTTTTAGTATAATTCCTTTATTATTCAAAATACTTGTATTATTTTCTAAACCAAAAACTATATTCCCCGATTCTGAATTTATTGTTCCGTTATTAATTATATGAGACCCTGATTTCCCGTATACTCCTGTTGTGCTTCCGGAATTCAGATTTAATACTGAATTAGTTCCTAAATTCACTGTCCCTTCTGATATATATATTCCTGTCCCGTCTTGGCCGATCCCCAGTATTCCATCCTGAATTACCGATCCGCCCGAATTATATATTCCTAATGAGTTTTTCCCAACAATTATTTTTCCTGTATTATTCACTGCATTATTTGTCATATAAATTCCCATTCCGGGGTTACTTTTTGAACTAGAATCTCCTATTAAAATTTCTCCGGCATTTATTATATTGCCTGAGTCTCTACTGTATATTCCTGATGTTTCATCACCTATTAAATTTATGTTACCCTCATTTAATACCATTGTAGTCCCACCATCAACAAATATTCCTATTATTCCAGACTTTGTTCCTTCTATTACTCCGGTTAACTTGTTAGTTGCGTAGTTTGTACTGTCTTTTATATATAAGCCATGTGAGTTTTCTCCTAAATTAATATGACCGGAATTTATTACAAATGAATCGGAACCGCCTGTATATAAACCTGCTCCGTTTTTCCCCACAGATATAGTTCCTGTGGTATCGTTTAAAAGCCTTGTTCCCTGTTCACCGTACATTCCCATAGAATTATCACTCAGATTTATCTGTCCTCTGTTTGTCCCATCTGTGGTTGTTCCCCATAAAGGATCTGGAATTCCCTGGCCTATAAGAGCAATTCCCACAACATCTTTTCCTATTCCGTTTATTACTGATGATGCATTCAGTAATACAGCAGAATTTCCGCCTAAAAATAATATGCCATTTGAATCTAGATTTGTTATTCCGTTATACATTAATGTTCTTCCATCTAACTTTCCTATAACATATGATGAATCAGGTGAAGAAGTAACTGTCAAACTGTTATTAAAAGTTACTGATGAGGCTATATTATACAAAAGCACACCTCTTCCATTAACATCTATATTTCCTGTTCCTGTAAAGTTGGTAACTCCTTCCAGAAATATTCCCAGTGCGTTATCGCCGTACAGATTCAAATCCAAATTCGACAGATTGATATCACTGTCTTTGGCATATATTCCTACACCACCTTTTCCAACTGTTATTTCACTTCCTGTTCCATTTACTGTTCCTTTATTAACATATATGCCCACGCTGTTTTCTGATTTTGATACATCTATTTTTCCACCTAAGTTTAATGTGGAATCTGCTGTTGTTCCTCCCGGTTTATTATTATTTATATATATACCTACAGCGCCTTCTCCGATTTGGGCATCTATATTACCATTATTAGTTACATTTATTATACCTGTTCCATATGTCTGAATATTTGTCAAATCCTGATATGAAGTTCCGTAAATCCCAATTCCTTCGTTACCAATTAAAATATTCCCGTCATTTATAAGTGTAGACGAGTTCTCTCCATATATCCCTATTGCATTTGTTCCTGTTACTTTTATTTCGCCGGAAGAATTATTTTTATTTGTTCCAAAATCAATATAGGTTCCAATAGAAGCATTGCCTGATAAATCAATAGTTCCATCATTTTCTATTGTTGAGGCTAATGTTAGACCAAAGACTTCAAAAGGATAAGCTCTTATTCCTATTTTACCATCTTTTGTTCCAGTTATAGTTTTTCCAGTATCCACAAAAGTATTTACTCCAAATAATAAAGCATTTTTATACATGTTATTCTCATCATCTAAATTAGTATCTTTATCTATATTGAAATTCCCGTAGTATAATCTAAATGAATTATAGTCCCCTGAATTAACAATATTTAATTTCATATCTTCCAAACTTGGCAAATCACTTACTTTTACGTTTACAGTATTTATAATATTTACAAATGAAAACAAACTTGAACCATTATTTAATTTTAGTTCTAAATTATTTAAATTTTTAAAATTATTAAATAAATCTATTTTACTTACTAAAAATGCGCTCCCTAGTGTGTCTACTTCTGCTGTATTATTTCCTTGGAAATCAAAAATTCCGCTACTGCCTGTATTGGAATTATAAGTACTCAAAAACAATGAAGAATATTTTCCAGCCTTAAAGTTAGTATCAGTAGAAGTTATAGTTCCTGTTGAATTTGCTAAACCGATAGCTCCATGGTTTGCTTCAATATTGGTATTTATGAGAAATATTTCCCCATCAGAATTAGAAATTGCTCCGGAATTTCCACCACCTATTTTTATCGAACCACCCTCTTGAGTAAAGACACCAGCATGTTTATAAATTCCATATGTGCTATTAGTTCCGTTTGGATTACCCTGATATGTTAGTTCAGTTCCATCATTTAAATCTATTTTATATGCATCTGAAAGCATATTTGTAATATTTCCTTTATTTACAACTGTTCCGCCAAACTGAACAATACCTGCTGAAAGAGTTCCTGAATGTTCAATGGAATGAAAAATTGTACTTTGATATAATGGATCCAAACTATTCGTTCCATCTGTTGAAGGTAATACTTTTATGTCACTTTCTACTAAATTTTGAATATTTTCTGCTGTACCAAATGAAATGCCAAAATTTTTCATTCCTGTTATATAAATTGGTACATTCACATAATTACTTCCTGTTGAATTGATTTCTAAAGAATCGTATTTTATCCCAATTCCACCATATATTATATTTGAAACTACACGAGATTCTAAAATGATTTGTGAGTCTTTGGCTCTATCTCCAGTTGTATTGCTAAATCCAGAATATTTAGAATTACTATTTAAATTTATTATTGAATTTTCTTCATTTTCACTTTGTATTTTAATCCCAATACTATCACCTCTGACTACCATTATACCGGGATCAAGCCTTCTCTTGATACTGCTGTCATTATTTATTTCTGTAACAAAATTTAAACCTAATGAATTATTATCAACAATTACATTTCCAACATTTTTACCAGGTAGGTGGCTCACATAATCCAGATCTTTTCCAGCAAAATAAAGCCAGTTTGCATTTTTTTGTAATTCTGCATAGCCGAAGTTCTTAAAATATGCTCCCTGACTTTCAGAAGTGTCTGACAAAATAACTTTTTGTGGATCTATTGTAAACATTTCGGAAGTTAACTCATCAGGATTTCTTGACTCTATTCCTCTTCCAAATCCTACTCCTATTGTTGTTAATATACTAGGCATAGAAAAATAGCCTTCACCTGTTATAGTGAAAGTTCCATTATTTTCGAAATCTATATATCTATTACTATTATTAGAATATATACCTAAAAAATTATTAGGTGAACTTACTAAAGTAAATTCCATATTTATTGTATTTTGATTATCTATTTTTCCATTGTCTAAATAAAAAAGTGCCATATCTTTTCCAGGATCAGTTGTGCTGCCGTTATTACCATTATATGATAAAACATTGGTGTTTTCATAATAACTATTACCTGAAATTACTGTTTCGATTTCTCCTATTTCCGACATATTGTCAGCGAAAAGTACGTCTTCTAATGGATAGCTGAAACTAATTACTGTTATTGGAAATGGGTTATTCATATCGACTTTTTCTATTTCTGGCACTTCAATATTTAATTTAGGAATCATAAAAGGTGGTATATTTACTCCTTTTTTAGATAAGTCATAATTTCCTATTTCGTATTTTATCTTTATATCAAGTATACTTGATCCTAATTGTATGCTTTTAGGCTCCGCCAAATATCTTGCAGCTTTATTGTTTTGTCTCTCAATATTTTTATTGCTGTAAAATGTATTAAAAAGTACTTGCCATTCTAAGAATTCTGGTTTTACTATATAGTCATTCTGAATGTACAAATCTTTCAATTCTTTGTTTTTCTGACTTAGTATTCGTTCTATTACTTTATATGAATCATTATTTGATCTTCCTATTTCAAAATTTTTTATCATTTTATTATACAGCCTGTCGTATTTTACATTTACTTGATTTTTTGTATTTGCAAATGTAGCCATTAAAGAATTTAAAGCTAAAAACATTAGCATTTTTTTATTTTTAAACATATATCTCTCCTTATTTCTTATTTCATAAATGGATTAAACTTTATAATATACCAAAGCATTTGTGCTGTTTTTTCATATCGTTATCTGAGAGTTTAAGAACCTCAGTTTCATTATTAGTTAAAGATTATGAATAGTATTAATTATCAAGTTTTATTTTTAACTTACAAAACAAATTCAATTCCCTAAGTATTTGCTATTTATAATTTATTTTTCTTATTATTTTTAATTTTTACTGCTTTTATGTTTATTATTTTTTTACATACAATATAATAATAAATCTAGTGTATCACTTTCTATTTTATTTTTCAATACTCTTTAATTCCAAATTTTTATATTAAAAAAAGTCACCTGAAAGAAACTGAATAAATCATAGGATCAAATAATAAAATTAAAAAAATCGTGAAATAAAAATAAATTAGAAATGGATAGTTTTAAAATTTGGTTCTATGATAAGATCATGCTATACTTATTTACGTTACTTGGTATCAGTATGAAAAAGTGGGCATAAAAGATTTTATAGTGATAGTGTGAGTGAATTCAAATGTAAATTTATAACTATAGATAAATATTTTAAAAATTAGAGTGTTTTTTTATTTTATATATGGTAATATTAATAAAAATAAATGCAAGATGTTATGATGAAAAAATATTTTTAGTATTTTTTCTATTTTTGATGAGTTTTGGATATAGTGAAAATCTGGATAAATATGAATCTAAAAGAGTGTTTGATAAATATATTGAAGTGTTTTTAATAGGTAATCATGAAAAATATTTAAATGACAAAGAAATGAAAAGAATTTCAAATCGTTTATATTTAGTAGAAAATAAAGAAAAATGTGCAAAATTAATTGATATTTTCAAAGAATATAAATATATGGTGATTCATGTAGATGAAGGAAGAAGCAATAATGTACTATAAGGTCTATAATGTATCAAAATATAAGTACTTCGAGACTTATTATAGATCAGCAAGTTCCATATTAGAAAAAGAAGATGATTTTGAAGAAGGAGAGAAACTTACATTAGAACAATTTGTTTCAATATATGAAAAAAAAGATAAATTATTAGAAAGCAAAGCTACAATTATAGAAAAAAGGATCAGTGTTTACATGATTAAAGAAGGTATTTTTGGGATATAGATAGTTTTAATCCTAGATTAGATTCAACACTTATGTTATATAAAGACAGGATTTATTAATAAAAATAGGATGAGATAAAAAATTAGGAATATTAGAACAATGAAACGAAATTATACAATATGAAAAATGAATAAAATAAGAAATGTTGATTTAACAGAGGTTCTTATATTTTATATTATAATATTTTAATTAACAATTTTAACAATAGAAAGGAGATATTTATTTTGAAGGTTATAGCAGAATGCTTATTTACAAATGATTATGAAAGGATGAAAGAAGTAAGCATATTTATATATGGTTCTTTTAATGAGGAAGAATTAATGGAAATTGATAATTCAATTTCTGATAGTAATAGAAGATATAAAGTAATATTTTATGAAGATATGTTTTGTATTCATAATCTATCTAAGGATGAAATGAATAGTTATTCTTATAGTGAATTATTTAAAATTGAGAAGAGAAACAGGGGGTATGTATTTTTTATTGACAAAGTTAACATTTTTTATGTTATATTTGATGATTTTAAAGAAGATGAATTAAACATATTGGATAATACAATAAAATCATACTATGAAGTGGTAACAGATGCAGTTGTAGTGATAGAAAATGTAGAATGGACAAACTCTAGAGTTTATACAGGTTTGATAAATATATATCATTTTAAAACTTTTAAAATAGCATGTTTTCTAGTGACAATTTTTACATTGATAATGTCACTAAATATAATGTCTAAAAATAATAATAAAGCAATGATATTATTGATTATATCTTTTATTCCAATAATTTTAGTTATTTTTTATTTAATTTTTTATAGAATAATGGCAAAACAAATATTGAGTTCAATGAATGAAAATAACAAAAAATTTAGAGTATTATTTTATGAGGATAAATTAGAGATAATAACGTTAAAAAAATTAACAGTTTCTACAGTAAAATACAGTGAATTTTATAAAATAAAGAAATTTAAAAAAGGATATTTATTTAATATACAAAAATATAATTTTTATCTTTTCTTTTTTGATGAAATAAAAAATGCAGACTTAGAAGAACTAGATAAGAAACTATATAACTTTTATAAAAAATAATACTAAAGTAAACTTTTAGATAGGTAAATAGTTGAGTGTAATTGCTTCAACTGTAACAATAATTTCTTTACTGGCTTGGATGAGGTACACGAAACTTACAAATAAGTCAATATAAAATAATTATAATAAAAGAAAAATAATTTGAAACTTTATAATTAGTGAGATGTTTGATGAAAAGTACGGCTTCCCCCAGTCCGTACTTTCGGCACCATGTATACTCGTACACTATTCTATTTGATGTAGATTTTTAGTGTTAATGGTGATCTTTTTATAAGATCGATTTTCTCAATAAGCAATTTGAACAAATTATATAGATTTTCACGATCAGAGTCCTCCATGTTTTCTAAAACAGTTTGGAGGGCTTTTAAATTGTCTTCTTCAAAAGATAAAAATGATTACTATTATAACGGAGAAAAATTGAATGTAGATATAAAGACATTTGAACATACTTTGGAAGGAAACTGTATCAAAGGAAAAGATAGAAATAAAATTTATAAATATAGCTGTGATAAATAAAAAAGTTAAATAATAAACTTCAAGCAAGACTAAATGAAACGGGTCTTGTTTTTTATTATACACATAAAAGGAAGTGAGTAATGAAAGGGTAAAACAAAGACTTTAAGAATAGACTTGCGTATTATCTTCCGTGGGATTATCTACTGGAAGATAATATTGTAATTAATAAATACATCGGCTTGCAATTAACAATAAGAGTAAGAAATTATGATCTGGGTTATGTGAAAAAAGGAACTGTAGTACCGTTTCTTGGAAGGTTCAATAATGGTTTTAAAAGAATGAAGGATGCCTGGACAATTCATTACGAAGTATAGAAATAATTACTTTGTATAATAAAAAAGTAGTAACAAGACAGGAACCAAAAGTAAGTGCTGTGGTACCAAACGGTAACAGATTTGAAGGGATAATATTTGATACCATATAAGCCGGTATTCTCTATAAGAAAGAGACCTGAGAGAGTATTTACACTGGATGAATATGTGGAAGGCAGAATAATAACTCAGAAACAGAAAGATTTTCTGGTAAAAAGTAATTTTAATAAAAAGAATATTCTAATCCTAGGAGGGGCAAGTTCCGAGGAAACAACATTTATAAATGGGTGTATAAATGAACTCTCTGGGACTGAAGACAGAGTATTTTTGCTGGAATTAACAGTGTAATATTCAGAATTCTGTTTTTCTTACAACAACGTATCATGTATCTATGAAAATGCTGCTTCAAAGTTCTATGAGATTTAATCCTGACAGAATTATTGTAGGGTGTGTTCAGAAGTGGAGAGGAAACATTGGAACTGCTCAAAGCATGAACTCGGGGCATGTATGGGGATTAAGCACTATTCATGCTAATGACTGTCAGAGTGTATTGATGAAGCTGGAGCAGTATCGCACCGAAATTGTGGGGAGTGATCAGAAGAAAACTATACTTGAAGCTGTGGATATAGTAGTGAATATTTAGTCTTGTAAAAGAAATTGAAATTTTTTTAATATAGTTGTATAATTTTTGGGAATGGAGGAAAAATGTTAAAAACAATTATAAGTGCTTTATTAGGAATATTTTTATTCATTTCTTGTTCAGGAAAGTCAGAAAGAGAAAATTTTGAAATAGGATTAAAGTATTATACAGAAAATGACTATATTAAAGCAGAAAAATATTTAAAAAAAGCAGGTTCATTTGAAAATGGAATAGGATTAAATTATTTAGGAAATATTTATTTAGCAAAGAATGAAAATAAACTGGCAGAAAAATATTATAAATCAGCTATAGACAGCGGGAATACAACAGCAATAAAAAATTTGGCTTATTTATATACTATGCAAGAAAAACTTGAGCCGGCCAAAAAATACTATAATATGTATCTATTGGTAGAGCCAAATGATATTGTATCTAAAACTAATTTAGGGGCTATTTATTTTATGGAAAAAAATTACCAATTATCAGAAAAATATTATAAAGAATCAATAGCAGATGGAAGTGAAACTGCACTTAATGATTTGGCAGTTTTGTATCATGAACAAAAAATATGGGATTTAGCAGAGAAATATTATAAATTAGCAATTGAAGCGGGGAATATCGAAGCAATAACTAATTTGGGAGATTGTTATTTTGAGCAAAAAAAATATAGATTGGCTAAAGAATATTATGAAATGAATCTTGAGAATGAAAATAATAATAAAAAAGTAGAAATATTAAATAACTTAGAAGAAATAAAAAAAATGGGATATTAATCAAAGCAAGACTAAGTATAAATAAATTAGTCTTGCTTTTTTATTACAAATATAAAAGGAAGTGAGGAATGAAAGAGTATAACAAAGACTTTGAGAACAGTCTTGCATATTATCTGCCATGGGATTATTTACAGGAAGATAATATTCTAATTAATAAATACATAGGCTTGCTGTCAACAATAAGTTATGATCTAGATTATGTGGAAGAAGGAGATGTAACACCGTTTCTTGCAAGATTGAATAATAATATATCTTTACGATATCGTGAATGAGAACAGGTAAAGAAAAGAAACCCTCCCAAAGGGTATTTATTGGACAGCATATTATCCACCACTCCTTTAACAGGTTATGGAGCCTATGGTGGAGATATAAGGGGAAAATTCACTGAAATAGCTAAAGAAGGATTAACTGAAACTGTTCAGGATTTAATAAGGGGAAATTGTGGTATAGAGAATTCAAATAGAGTGAGCAATTTTCACAAGAAAAACTCATATTAAGAAAAAATATTATACTTATGATTTAATAGTAAAGAATGAGATAAAATTCAAATATCAAAGTTTGGAAACAGATTCTGTAGATAAAAAAACAGGATAATTGAAAAATTTTTTTTGAAAATTTGGATAACAGTTTTTATATCTATTCTTAAGTCATATTATCTAATATAAATTTTTATACATTGACTTGTTTTTATTGATTTGATATCATATCATTTAATATAGAAATGAAGGTGTATAAAATGAATATAAAAGAAGTATTTTTTTATATAAAAAAGAATTTTAATAATGATATTAAATTAAAAAATATCTCTGATAATTTTTATTCTAGTAAGTATCACTTTAGTCGAGAATTTAAGAGGATAAAAAAATTTACAATAAAAGAATATATTTCTACTTTAAAGATAGACAAGAGTATTGGATTAATTCTAAAAAAGAGAAATAGTATACTTTACGCACAGTTAAAAAGTGGATTTTTGAGTGCTGGCAGTTTCAGTAATTTATTTAAAAAGTATACAGGTCTATCACCTAAACAATATCAAGAAAGGTATTTAAACTCGTTTAGAGTAATAAAAAATTTTGAAGAGACTAAGGAATGTTTTGAAATAGAACATAATTCTGAAAAAATGAAAAGAAATAGAGGAAGTTGTGAGGTAGAGATAATTTTTCCGAAAACATACAGAGGATATATAGTATTTGTAGGGTTATTCATAAGACCAATTCCTAATCACAAGCCTATTGTTGGAAAAGCATTACTAAATAAGAGAACTTGTAAACTAAAAAATATTCCTGATGGAAAATATTACTTATTGTCATGTGCGATAAGGAAAAGTAATAATCCTTTAGATTATTTCAAGTTTGATAAAGCTTTGAGAGGAATGGTAGAAGAATCGATTAACTTTCCCTCAATGGAAGAAAAAAAATTTAAAATTGTTTTGAGAGAAGCAGAAGAAGACGATCCACCAATTGTATTCAATGTTTCTCAATTATTGGTCGACAAAATTTTGAAAAAAAATAGCAACTCAGAAGAAAAAAAGATCTAACATTCTGTTATAATTGTATTATTAATATATTTTTAGGAGGTAATATTTATGATAAAATCAGCACTTCCGTATTTAACATTTGATGGAAATTGTGATGAAGCATTAAGTTTTTATGAAGAAATATTTGAGGCTAAGGTTGTAGAAAAAGCTTTAGCAAGTGAATATAATATTGAAACAAAAAATGGGGAGGATATGATATTAAATGCGATTCTTTTATTAGGAGAAAATAAAATACTAGTAGGAGATAAAGCAGAGCAATATGATGGTGTAGGAACAAGATCAGAGAGTAGTGGTCAAATTTCGATTTGGTTAGAGATAGAAACAGAAGATAATTTAAATAATATCTGCAAAAAATTAAGAGAAAAAAATTGTGAATTTCTAATAGATTTACATGAAACTTTCTGGGATTCAAAATATGTAAAAATAAAAGATAATTTCGGAATAATATGGGAATTAAATTATCAAAAAAATTAAATAAAAATCTTCTAGATAGAATTTTTTATTCATAGAAATATATTTTTTTTATTAACTTCAAAAATTCCGATATCGTTTTTATTAAGGTATCGGTTTTTTTAAAATATAATATTCATTATCGAGCGTCAAAAATGATTAGAATTATGTTAAAAAAATTGCTTCAATTATCAGAGAAATTTTTCTACAGAAATTTATTTTTATAAAAAAATAGAAGGAGTAGATTCCTCAAATTTTAAAATTTGAGAAATTATAAAATATCCTTCTTATTTCAATTTTATGGTTATTCTTTTTTTATATTTGATTTCTTAACTAAATATATGAAATTTAAGACAGATGAAGTATTCTAGATAATATGAAAAACAAACTAAAAAAAGCTGTCTAAATTTTTGTTGCCATTCCACATGAAAATTATCACTGTATAAATTTTTTTATACAGTGATAATTTTTACTCCTTCTTTTCTAAAATGTTTTAGTGCGTCTGTATTTTCATCAGTTTCAATAGTTATTACAGCTGTGAGATCGCGTAATGAACATATTATATGACCACCTAAATCTATAAATTTAGTAGAATCAACTAATGCATAAACTTCCTTAGATTGTGCAATTATTTTTCTTTTTATACCAACATGAAATGGAAATGCGGAAGCAAGTCCTTGATCAATAATGCTAGGAGCTCCTATAAAAGCTTTGTGCGTAATAAAGTGAGAAAAATAATTTTCTGCATCTGGACCTATTAATGCCATAATATAAGAATTTAAAATTCCGCCAGATAGATTTACTGTATAATCCGAAGCAAGCAGCATAGCTGCTGGAACAGCATTAGTTACTATAGTAAGATCCTTTACAAAATTATGTTTTAGAACGGCAGCCAGTTCATGTATGGTAGTACCAGAATCCAAAAAAATAGAATCTCCAGGCTTAATCATGGAAGCTGCCAATTTGGCAATAATTTTTTTTTCATTACTATTTATAGATGTTCTCTTATTAAAAGCAGTATTGAGCAAGCCACTGCGAAAAGATTTATTATTTAACTGTGCTTGTCCACGAGAGCGTATTATCCATCCTGCTTCTTCAAGTGACATTAAATCTCTACGGATACTGGTAGGAGTTACGTGGAAATACTCTGATAATTCATTTACGTTCACTAAATCATGTTCTTCTAAAAAAGATAATATCATTTTTTGGCGATTTGTACGACTCAATGTGTTACCCCCTCTCTAATAGATTATTTAGAAAAATATTTGTTTTTATTATTTTACTACTAAAATCAATTAAATGCAACAAAAAAAATGAACAAAATGAACAAAATAAAAATAAATAAGTCTATTGACTTTTTGCATATTTGAAGTTATACTTTATTATAATTACGAACATAACGAACATAATGAACAAAAAACGTGCAATTTTAAAAAACTGGTATGCAATGCTAAACAGAAGAATAATCAACAACATTCTTAAGAATGAAAGCTTTAATGGTGAGGGTCAGAGAAAAATAACTTTTAGAATCTTTCTGGACATAATAAGCGGAATAGACAAAAGGAGTAATTTTTACAGAGTAGACGAAAATCTTTTTCATAACTATGGAATCATTCTATAGTGGAATTAAAAGCAAATGTTGATATGTATCTAATTTATTCATGTAGATTTCCTTGACTTCTATAATGTTTTATTGAGATATAGTATTATAACTTAAAGAGAAATAGAAGTGGAGAAATAAATAAAAAAAGTAAGGAGATTTATTAACAAAATTAGATATCTAAGTATTTAGCAAATACCTAAAAAAATGAGAAGAGAAGGAGGAAACAATGAAGAAGCCGGTAATTTTTATTATCAATCATGGTGAGTTTGGTAAAGCGTTAATAGAAAGTGCAGAATTGATTGCAGGACCACTTGATGACATTTACGCATTCTCATTAAAAAAAGGGATGTCTTTAGAAGATTTAATAGAGCTTGTGGAAGATAAATTAAAAACGGAAAAGAATGTTATTATACTTACCGATTTATTTGGAGGTACACCTAACAATGTCGCAGTATACTTACAAAACAAATATCAATTTCCGTTAATTAGTGGAGTGAATTTACCAATACTATTAAATCTCGTATTGTCACGTGATGCAGCAGAAGTGGATATTGATTCAATAATTTCAGACACAGTTGTTGCAGGCAAAGATTCAATTCAATATCAGGAACTAAAAAATGAATTTGAGATAGGAGGTGATGATTTTGACTGAAATTAAATTAGCGCGTATTGATTTTCGTTTAATGCATGGACAAGTAGTTACTAATTGGATTAAACAAGTGTCTGCAGATTCTATTCTAATTGTAGATGATGAACTCGTAGCAGATAAGTTTTTAGCACAAGTCTTTTTAATGGCAGCACCTCCAGGAATTAAAGTTGCTATTCGTTCAATTGAAAAGGCAACGCAAGGCTTTAAAAATGATGTTTTTAAAGACAAGAAGATGTTAGTTTTATTCAAATCGGTAGAAAATGCCTATAAAGCGGTTATGCTAGGCTTTCCGCTTACAAGTCTTCAAATTGGCGGACTAGGAAGCGGAACAGATAAGAAGATGATTTCTAATGAATTATCTATTAATGAAAAAGAAGCAAAAATGCTCTTAGAGATTGCAGAAAAAGGAATAGATGTTAACTTTCAAGTAACACCAAAAGATCCAAAAATAACCTTAAATAGCGCATTAGCTTCGTTAGATTAAATAATAAAGGAGAAAAAATATGAGTTTAGGATTAGCATTGACATTTGGTATTGTATATTGGTTAGCTACTAGTAAATTATGGTATGGAGCATTACACTTAGCACGTCAGCCAATTGTTTTGGCAGTACCAATCGGACTTATTATGAATGATGTAAAAAGTGCAATGATAATTGGTGCAGCAATACAGATGATTTATTTAGGAGCTATTGCTCCTGGAGGAACATTACCTTCAGATGAAGCTTTAGCTGCATGTATTGCTATTCCGCTGGCAATTTCAGCCAATTTATCACCGGAATTGGCAGTACCAATTGCTATGCCATTAGGATTATTAGGTGTACTAATAGATAATGTGAAAAGAACATATCATTCTTATTTTGTGCATCAGGCAGATTTAGGTGCTGAAGCAGGAAACAAGAAAAAAATGAATCGTAATGAATTTTGGTATCCATTGCTTGTTTCGATACCTTTAAGAGTTATTCCTGTAACTTTAGCATTATTATTCGGGGTAGATGCAATACAAGCATTCTTAGAAGCTCTGCCAGCGTGGGCTACAAATGGACTTGCTGTAGCTGGAGGTTTATTACCAGCATTAGGATTCGCAGTTACAATTATGGTTATTGGTAAAAAATCGTTATTACCGTATTTTATATTAGGTTTTGCAATTGCAGCTTACACTGGTATGAATATGATCGGTCTTGCAGTTATAGCAACTTGTCTCGCACTTCTTCAATCACAATTTATGCCAAAGGCTGCGAATACAGCAGTTATAGATATTGATGAAGAGGGGGATTTCTAATATGGAAAAAATAACAAAAAAAGATGTCACAAAAAGTTGGGCAAAATATTTATTAAGTGCAGAAGTAAGTTCAGGATTTGAACGGTTAACTGCACCTGGTTTCTCATATGGGATCAATACTGTACTTGAAAAACTATATAGAGACAATGGAGAAGAATATAAAAAAGCACTTAAAAGACATTTGATGTTTTATAATTCAGAAGCAAACTTTGGTTCGATTATTATGGGAATAACAATTGCATTAGAGGAAGAACGAGCACTTATGATGGAAGCAGGAATGGATCAAGAAGGACTTGATTCATCAGCTGAGATGATATCCAGTTTAAAAATTGGATTAATGGGACCGATGGCTGGAATTGGAGACACAATCAACCATGGTATGATCCGTCCGTTATTAATCTCTGCATTTCTTCCTATAGCTTCTGCAGGACTGTGGATTGGCGGAGTTGCTCCGTTCTTTATTTGGACAATTGGAATTTCATTAATGGGATATTTCTTAGTTAATGCAGGATATAAATCAGGTAAGCGTTCTGTTGTACAATTGTTACAATCAGGTAAACTAAATGATTTTATCCAAACAGCAAGTGTACTAGGATTATTTATGATGGGAGCATTATCATCAACATATGTAAAATTACAATCAGTTGTAAGTTGGAAAAATGCATTAGGAGAAGAACAATTTTTACAAGGGTACTTAGATGCAATTTTCCCTAAGGTATTGTCATTACTAGTAGTATTTGGTATTTATTGGTTTTTTAAGAAAAAAGGACCGAAATATTTAACAGTATTAGTAGCAATTATCGTTATATCACTAATATTGTCATTTTTCGGAATTTTCTAGGAGGTAAACAATATGGAAAGCAAAAAATGGTTAGATTTATCTGGAAAAACAGTTATTGTAACTGGAGGTTCCAGCGGAATCGGGGAACAAATGGTTGAGGATTTACAAAATTGTGGAGCAAAAGTAGCCGTTATTGATCAAAATACACCAAAAGAATACAAAGAAAGTGATACATTATTTTTCGTTAGCGCAGACATTCGTAGTAAGGATTCAGTAAAACAAGCGATTCAAAGTATTTATAATAAATTTAATACCGTAGATGCCCTTGTAAATAATGCAGGTGTAACGCGTCCAAGAATTCTCATTGATTACTATAAAGAGGAACCAAAATATGAAATTAGTGAAGAAGACTTTTATTTTATGGTAGATGTAAACATGAAAGGGACGTTATTTATAACACAAGAAGTTGTGAGAAGAATGGTTGAGCAAAAACATGGTGTTATCATTAATATGTCGAGCTGTGCAGGTATTAATGGATCTCAAGGTCATAGTATTTACGCAGCTACTAAAGCTGCGATTAATTCTTATACATTGTCTTGGTCAAAAGAATTATCTAAATATAACATTCGGGTAGTTGGAGTAGCACCAGACATTTTAGAAAGAACTCCATCAAATAATGATGAAAAATATCGCGCTCAAGCATATGGAAGAGGAATGGACATTAATACTCCAGCAGAAACATTCTTTGCCGGATACAAAAAGAGTATACCGTTAGGGAGACCAGGCTTCTTATATGAAGTAAGTAATTTAATAAATTATTTAATTTCAGAACATGCAAGCTATATCACTGGTATTATAATTCCAGTAGCTGGCGGAAAAACTCGCAACTAGAAAATGGAGGTATATTATGAGATATGTTGTTTTTGGTGCAGGTCAAACAGGTAGAGGGTTTATTGCTCCTGCACTAGCAAAAAACAATGTAGATATTACATTTATAGACAAAGATAAAAATTTAGTGGAATCACTACAAAAAGAGAAAACATATACTGTGAAATATTTTGGAAGAACAGAGATATATACAATGCAAAATTTTCAGATATTACATCTAGAAGATGAACGGGTATTAGAGGTATTAAAAGGTGCAGATGTTATTATGACTAGCATTTTCGCGTCTAATATTAACCAATTAATTCCTATTCTACAAAAAGCAGAGTTAAAGAATACACCTATTATTTGTATCGAAAATGGAGTTAATGTGAAGCAACCACTAGTAGATGCTAAAGTGTCAGCACAAATTGCTGAAGGAATCATATTTTGTACTTCAATAGGACATAATGACTTAAGTGTAACAAGTGAATATGAAGTTCAAATACCAATAGATGTAAATAGTTTACAAAGACCGTTAATATTAGACGGATTTATAATGGAAAAAAAATTTGGAAATCTTATTCAGAGAAAAATTTATACATATAATTTCATAAGTGCAGTGATTGCATATTTTGGTAGTTATAAAAATTATGACGAATATGCAGATGCAGCCAATGATGCAACAATAAAAGAATTTATTCAAAAAACATTAGCTAGTTTAAATCCACTTATTGCTAAAGAAACAAAGATTGATTTACAATCCCAAAAAGAATTTTCTTTACAAGCACTTAAAAAGTTTGAGAACCATGAAATTAAAGATTCTATTTTGAGAAATGCACGACAAGCGATAAGAAAACTTGGTTCCAATGAACGCTTATTATCACCGTTAAAATTTGCAAAAAATGAAAGACATTCATTAGCGCCATATATTTGTGTGATAGCAGCAGCGATTCATTATGGAATGAAATATGAGGATGTGGATTCTAAGAAAGTGATAACAGATATTCAGAATACATTTCAAGATAATAAACTGTCAGAAGAATTAGAAACAAAAGTAGACTTGTTTAAAAAACAAACACCATTAGAGAAAATTTTGATTGATATTACATATTAGAAGTATTACCAGCAATATTCATCAAAGTGAATAATATTTCTTATATAAATAGAAATTTAGTATTTTAAATGTAAATTTATTTGAAAAAAGATTGAAATTTTGTTTTTAAATCATTTTATTTTGATAACCTGAGAGTGTCCCAATTTCTCTGTAAACTCTAGAAAACTTAATAAAATTATTATATACAGGGATTTTTATCCCTGTTTTTATATTCTGCCCTCAAAATAGATTGATAGCTGTGATACTATTTGTCCCCAGTTTCGAGCCTTGCCTGTCCACTTTTTCGTTATCTCTTTTATTGATAAATATATTGATTTTGATAATGAGTCATCTGTTGGATAAGATGATTTTATCTTTTTAATTTACCATATCTCATTATAGGTTTGTAGTCAATCAGCTAAATAAATTAAATCCAATATTGCTAGAATATAATACAAGTGGAAAAGAAAATGAAAGAATACAGTATTTAAACATTGATACGAGCAAATCTATCATTACAAAAAAAGATGAATTTAATAAACAATTTGGAAAATAAGGAAAAAACATGAATTTTTTTTTGGTAATTTTTGTATTCACATGATAATTCCTTCAGACATTTGTTTGTTTAGATACCTTGTCATATTTATTTTATTTTCTCATTGACTCAGCCCTTAGTTTTTTATCGTACATCAGCAAGGTAATTTTGTCTAACTTTTCAGTGTAACACCAAAAAAGGAGTATACTATTGATATCTTCAAAAAGAGCAGGGGTAAAATCAATTTGTGAATTGTTCAAAATATCAAAATCAACTATATATAAAGCGGGGAATATTATATTCAAAAAGAAATTGTCTTTACAAAATTGTAAAATCAAAGTATATTAATATCTAAGAATACCATTAATCAAGAAGTATATTAAGGAGAGTTTATGTCTAATTCGGAAATGTCGTCAAAACTAGAAGAAATAACAGTATCAGAGATATTACCATTATTATTTAAGGTAAGTCATTTTTTACAGCAGGAATTTGAATATGAATTATCATTATATGATTTACCAAAACAATTAACAGGTTCCCGAATTCGTGTTCTTTTAGAAATTTCTGAAGCTGGTTCATTAAGAATGAATGAGTTAGCATCAAGATTAGGAATAAAAGCACGGACTGTAACACAATTCATTGATGTTTTAGAAGCTGAGAATTATATAAAACGTTTACCTGACCCGATAGATCGTCGTGCAACTATAATCGAACTTAGCGAAGAGGTAAAACCAATTATAAAAAAAATCGATAAAGCTTCTAAATCTATTTTGGATAAATTTATGAATATATTAACAGAAAAAGAGCGAAGTGAATTAAAAAAAATTCTTTTGAAACTTTATTTTTTAGGCAGTCAAGACAAAAAGTAATTAGGAGTTATATCATTTGATATAGCTCTTTTTTTATGTTTTATAAAAAACTTGACAAAATTAAAAAAAAGAGTATACTTATAATGAGTATACTCACTAAAATAAAAATAGGAGGATAATTATGTTAGAACCAACATCAGATAAACATTATGAGGAAAAATTTGAATTTCCGTTATGGAAACTTATAAAAGAATATGCGGAAGAAAATGATATAAGCTATTTACAAGCATCTGAAAAAATTGTTCCTGAATATGTTAAAACAATTCGGTACAGGGATATTGAATTTGAGGAATCAGAAGTTAAGAAACGTGCAGAAGAAATGATGCTGCTGAAAAAATAAAGTATAAGGAGATATTACATGAAATTAGAAGAAATTGCAGATAGAGTAATAGAAACAGATGTATTAATTATGGGTGGAGGTATTGGAGGATGTTGTGCTGCTGCAAAAGCTGCAGAACATGGTCTTAAGGTTGTTCTTGCTGAAAAGGCCAATCCTGAGAGAAGTGGCAGTGCTGCAATGGGTATTGATCATTATGGCGGGTTTCCAAAAGGAACTTCAGTATTAAATATGGTAAATAAGGCTCAAAAATTCATTAGTATGACCAATGGACCCGGAAGATTTTTAGATCCTAATCTTAATTATAAGATTTATGATAGTGCTTTTTGGGCATTGGAAGAATTGGAGAAACTTGGGGTTTCAAGTAAATGGGATGACGGAGAATATCGATGGATGCCTGAACCCGAAAATAGTATGAGGGGTGGAGGGACACTGCGGGTACACTGGCAAAACGTAAAGCCTCAACTTGCAAAAGCAGTTAAAGAAAGGGGTGTAGAAATATTACAATGGACTCCAATAATAGATTTTTTAACTAATGAAGACAAAATAGTCGGAGCAACAGCTTTGAACAGCAGAACAGGAGAATTTATAGTAATCAAAGCAAAAGCTGTTGTTGTTGCAACGGGGAGTTTTGGACGTTGCTATGAGGGAGAAACTCCGTTACCTGGAAAATATAAATTTAAATATCATTTTTGTCCAGCTTCGCTTTCAGGAGATGGACATGCAGCTGTATACAGAGCAGGCGGAGAACTTGTTAACATGGAATTGACAGGGTTTGGTTTCAAGATAAGAGACGATTTAACTATTTCTTATGGAAACTTACCACTTAATGAAGGAATTCCAATGAAAGTGTTTACATGGAACGGACAGGAAATATTAAATCCGAATGCAGAACAATATGCAGAATTAGAAAAAAAAGGATTGACTCCGATTTATGAAAGTATTGAAAATTTATCTGATGACTGGCATAAAAGGATTGAAGTATGTTATACAGATGAAAGGTTAGTATCATTCAAAATAGCAGAAGATAGAGGATTCAATCCCAAAACACATCGTTATGAGCTGATGGCTTTAAAACCATATCAATTTTCATTAAGCAGTGGAGTATGCTTAATAAATGATGAATTTCAAACAAGTATTAAAGGTCTCTATGCAACAGGGGATTGTACAGCAGGAGCAACAGGCTGTAGCGGCTCAATTCCCAGTGGGTTATATATAGGGGATAATATATATAAATTTGTTAATACAGTAGGAGAAATATCAATTAACATTGAACAGGTAATGGCACACAAAGAATTAGCCATGTCTCCTTTGGATATCCAAAATGGAATAGAGCCGATGGAATTGGAATGCTCAGTTAGGCATATTTGTGAAAGATATGTAGGAATGAATAAATCCGAAGGAAAGCTTAGAGAAGGATTAAGACGTCTGAATTCATTAAAACGTGAATTTTTGCCTAAATTAATGGCTAAAACACCTCATTATTTAACTAGATGTCTCGAAATTCGTAATATTATGGATTTGGCAGAAGTACATATATATGCCTGCTTAGAACGAAAAGAAACACGAGGAGGTTTTTTTAGAGCTGATTACCCTCAAATAGATCCACTTAGAACTAATATGGCAACATATCAACGAATGGAAAATGGAAAATCTATTTTAGAGATAAGAGAAGTTCCGGATTTAAAACAAGAGAATATAGAGAAAGGATGTTAGTATGCCAACAAAAGTAGATGATAACCAATGTATTGGTTGTAAAAAATGTTATAATTTATGTCCTTTGGATGTTTTTACCTGGCAGGAAGAAATTAAAAAACCTAAAGTAACTTATGAAGAAGAATGCTGGCATTGTGGAATATGCTGGATGGAATGTCCTAAACGTGCGATTGACATTATTTTGCCGCCATCATTATGGTAATATTTAGCCTTTTGGTTAAAAAATAAGTCAAGTTTTAGTACCGTTAAGTGTAATTGTAAAAGTATTTGTAATAATACTCAAACATTTACACTTATTTTTTTATAATAAAGAAAATAATTGCTCCTGCTAGAAAGTAAAATATACATGTTGACGTATGAAGGATTTTTAAATTATTTTCTTTTTATCCTGTGATTTTTTGTAAGTTATTTTCTCTCTTCCAAAATTTTTCATACATTAGAAATAAAGAATTTTCTGCTATAAATTTTATTATAATATTTTGAAGAGTTAACTGCTTAATGTCAAAATACTATAGATAAGAATTTTATTTTATAAAAAAATAATGTTAATACTAATAAAAATAAAGCATTCCAGTATATAAAAAGCTTTAAATAAACTTTTTTTTCTATTTTATTTTTCTTTTTTGTATATAATTTGTAAGATATAAGACTGGCTAACGAAGAAATTAATGTTCCGATACCCCCGATATTCACGCCTAATATTAATTCTTTGGCATTATCAGTAAAATGTGAAATTAAGATAGCTGCCGGAACATTACTTATTATTTGACTAGAGAATATTGATAAAAAATATACACGATTTGAACTTGTTATAAACTTATCAAATAATTCTTTTATGTACACTGATGAACTAATATTTCCAACGATTAAAAAAATGAATACAAATGTTAATAATAAAAAATAATCAATTTTAAATAAAGCTTTTCTTTCAAATATTAAAACCGAGATAAGTAAGATTATTGTAATTAATATATAATTTATTAATCCGAATATTGATAAAATTAATATAAAAAATAGAATACTAAAATAAATCACCTTACTTTTGCTTGTAAAGTGAACAGCAGGAAATTCTCTTTTAAACTCTTTTTTTTCTATAAAAATAAGTGTTGCAGATAATAATACGAAGCTTATAATTCCTAAAGGCAAAGTTATTTTTAGAAAATTTATAATATTAAAATTATAAAATAGAAAAAGAAAAAGATTTTGTGGATTTCCAAATGGTGTCACACTACTTCCCAGATTAGCTGCTATAGTTATCAAAACCACAGGGAATATCAAATTCTTTTTTAATTCAATTTCTACTATTAATGTCAAAGGTATTATTAAAAATAAAGCTACATCATTTGTAAGAAGCATACTTATAAAAAAGCTCAAAATTATTAAGCTGAAAATAAGCTGCCTCAAATTCTTACTATTATTTAATACTTTCATTGCTATACTTTCTAATACACTTGATTTTTCAAATATATATACTATGATCATTAAATCAAACAATATGAAAATCAATTTAAAATCAATATATTCCAATTTGGGCATTTTAAAAATCATTGCAACTATTAATATAAAAAAAACTACCACAAAAACAAGTTCTTCCTGAAATTTATTAAAAAACATTTTTTTATTCATCTATCTGAAAATCCTCCAAACATACTCAACCTTAAACTTATTGAAATATTTTATCACATACTTCCGGCATAAATCTAGAAAAAAATAGTTTTTAAATTTTATTGATAAAATATTTAATTATTGATATTGTTATTATAAAAAAGAATGTTTAGATAAAAAAAATTAGGGGAAGTTATTCTAACGCTGCTATTATTAGGGTTGCATATTACTGTTAATAAAAGACTAAAGCAATCTCCGGGACCGGAGGAAAAGCCGAGAACAGAAGAAACAAATTAAAAATAAATTTTGTATTTTCTTCACCTATCTCAGTTATTCATTTAGAACACTTTCTTATCTGGAAATTATTCAACCAGCTCATACATTCCGGACTGAATATCCATTATTAAATGATTTCCATTTTTATCTCTTACTTCAGTAATATATGGTTTAAAACAATGAGCTGCGGTTGAAAGTCTCACAGTAACCTCTATTCCGTCAATTATTTTCTTTCCCATATCTGGATTTTTTGTTTCTACATTAACTACTTCTACAGTTTCACCGTCTATTCCTTTTACTAATTTCCCCATATAATAAAAGTTTTTCTTATCTCTGGCTACTTTTTCACTTTTATCTAATACTTCAAAAGTTTTTAGATCAGCTTTTTTCACTTGATTCGTTTTAATTATCCGTCCTCCCGGAACTATACTTTGAGAAAAAATTACTTTTCCATCTTTCTTTTCATATTCATAAATATAACAGGAAGTAGAAAAAGAAATCACTTCCAAAACTAAAAATAGTACTAATAACTTTTTTTTCATAAATAATCTCCTTTGAATATTTTTTAATACTGAAACTAATTAATGTTATCTTTGTGACATTTGATTAATTATCTTTAACCTATTTTAAAATTTTATCATTTTTTTGACATAGTGTCAAATATTTTCTAATATAATAATATAGATTTAAATCACTATAATTGCTTTTATTGTACTGAATCTCAATTAAAATGTTAAATATAATTCCGTAACATCTAACGATATTGAATCAACGAATTTAATTAGTATAATTAAGCTTATTAATGATAATGTCAATTGGGATGATAAAGAAAAAAATAAAAATTATAAATATTGAAGAGTAAAAAAGATAGATAAGTATCTGAATTAGGTGGTTCTAAAATTAATTTATTAGAAAGTGATAACATTTCAGAAAAATATCAAAATAGTAAAGTTGGAATAATAATATTAAGTTTCTACCGGTAAATTTGTAATTTAAATTTTAAGAAATCTTATTATTGTTTTTTTTTAGTAAATGGAATATAATTAATTAATGTTCAATGTCGAACAAATTTATTCAAAGGAGATTAGATATGAAAAAGTTATTATTTTTTATCATAATTTTATTTGGAATTCTTAACATCCAGTTAGCTGCAAATTATGATTCTGGAACGAATTCTTATGATTATGGCTGTGGGGTAGGGATTCCGCCTTCTGTTTGTGGAGCTGACGGAAGCAGTAGAACGAATAGTCCTTCTGGAAGTTCTAAGAGTAAAATTAGCTGCAGCAAAGCCCTCAAAAGTATTGAGGATATTTTTCGTCAAGACTATAAGAAAAACAATCCTAATAAAAAGGTTACTTATAAATTCGTAGAAAAAGTACCCGATTCAAAAATTTATGCATTTAAATTTATTATAAGTGATAAGAATGAAAGCGAAGAAATTCGATTTGCATTTGATGGAGATACTGGAAGTATATACAGACGTTTTATGTCTGTCCCAAATTCTAAATTTGAATTAATGGGTCAACAAGATATACTTATATGTAATTAATTAACAATATAAATTTAAAAAAAATTAGAGATTAGCAGTTAGTGACTGAAAGTCTCTATTTTAATTTTAGACTTAAGTCAGTTGAGTATGTTTTATGTACGAAACATAAAACCACCCCATCAAAGGGTGGTTTTGAATAAATTTATTGGATTATCCAGAGTTTACACGAAATTTCGTACATTTCAATATTCTCTCATTTTATAAATTTCTTAGATGACTTTTCTGATTAAAATACTGCTTTCAAAGTTACTCCTGCTCTATACTCATTTTCACTGTCAGCTCCTGTTATGTATTCACCTGTTAAAAAGATACCGTATCTGTCCTCTACCTCTGCACCTATTATTGCTTTAGTACTTAGTACTCCTTTTTCTTCTTCTGGTTTTGCCAGTTTATGGTAATCTGTTTCCACATTTACAAGTTTTGCATATTCTCTCTTATTCAGAGCTCCAAGTTCATATCCGTATGTAACATCTACTGCACCTTTTAGTTTCCATTGTTTCTTTTCTCCCAGCGGAAGCTCTCCTTTTAGTTCCACTCCTGCTTTTGGCATAATACTCCATGCATCATTTCCTTTTACTTCCAGAGCCTCAAGTCCGTTCTCGCTGAATGTCGGTCTTGTTATATATGTTGCATCCAGCCCGCCATATGGTGTGAAACTCATATTTTTACCCAGTGATAATTCTTTTCCAAACTTATTATTACTTGTAATGCTGTATGCTTCATATGTTCCGTTCATTTCTGATCTTCCTGTATTTGTCCAGTCTATATTTCTGTCTGTATTATAGAAACTCACTCTTCCTAACAAATCATTTTTTAATATCCAGTCATTTGATCTGTACTTATTGTGTAATCCAAGCTGTAATGTATCAGTATCTTCCTCGCTGCTGTTTCCGTCATTCATTTCATAATTTGTATGGAGGTATCCTGCTGAATAACCAAATGTGTGTTTATATGTTCTTTCGACTTCTCTCAAAGCAAGTATTCCTGTAGATTCATAATTATAACCTGTTACTCCGTCTGTATTCTCTGTCAGCTTTCCTTTTCCTGCTATTACATTTATTTTTACATTTTCTTTTGTGTTATTCTTCGAATCCTGAAGTAAATCCAGAGATGTACCTAAAGTATCTATTGCTGTTTTTTCTTTTTGATTCATATTAGCATACATATTTCCGCCAAGACTGTTCATTATATGGTTGAATTCTTTCGCAGTACTTATATTATCTATTTTATCATAAATTTTTAGTGCATTACCCTCGGCATCTAAATATTTCTGATCAAGCGCTCCGCCAAACTCATTATACCATCTGCTGTTTGCAAGATCTTTATAACTTTGTTTCTGCATCCATATAGTCACACCTCCCGTGTCACTTATTACCGGTATTGCATCCCAAGTATATGAATCGCTTAGTACTGATATTTTATTTGTATTTGGTCCGCCGTATGGTGTCAAAGGATTAAATACATTTTCGAGTTTATATGCTGTCGCATTTGTTCCCTGAGAAAAAGTACTCATTATTTTTATCGGTCCGTCCACATTAAATGACTGCGCATTAAATTGTACGGCGTTTGATATCAGAAATTTACCGTTTATATCGCTTAATTCGTAATCACTTGCAGTTATTTCAGATATTTCAGGTTTTCTTACAGTGTCAGGATTTACTTTTACTATTACATTAACACCGTTAGTTTCAAATTTTTCATCCACATTTATTATTCCTGCATTTATGATACTTGGAATCTGGTATTTTGTACTTTCCCCGTAAAGCACACTTTCCCCGTTTGATCCGTTCAAGTTTATAGTACCTTCATTTTCAAGGGCAGAATTAGCTCCGATCTGTATTCCTGTTCCATTATCGCCATTTATTGTTATTACACCGTTATTATATACATGTGAATTATTTGTTACATACATTCCTATCCCTGATTTTCCGTTCATAATTATTTGACCGTCATTAATAATAGTGGCGTTGTTTCTTCCGGCCATTCCGATTGAGTCATCCCCGGACAGTACGATTCTTCCCATATTTCTAAATGTACCGTTTTCTGCGAATATTCCTATGGCTCCATAAGAAGATGATTCTATATCTCCGGTATTTTGTGCTTCTGTTGTATTATAGTCTGAATAAATTCCTACAGAATTAGCTCCCAGTTTTATGTTTCCTGTATTTTTTATTTCGGAAGCCTTTCCGTAAACTCCTATTGCATATGTACTTTGTGTTATATCATTAGGATTTATTATTGAATCTCCCAAAATGATATTTCCGTTATTTGTTATTTTTGAATTTTCCCCGTAAATTCCTATAACACCTGTATTACCAGCAGAATCAAGCAGCCCGCTGTTATTTATTTCGCCGTTTTTAGAGTAGAAAAATACTGCATCTGATCCATTTGCACTTATTTTGCTGTTATTATTTACAGTTCCTTTATCCCCGTAAAAACCAATTCCATTTTCAACAACATTTAAATCTGCCAGATTATTTACGACTGTTCCGGTATCCTGTGCATATATCAGAGCACTATTTTGCCCTGCTTGTATATTACTGCTGTTATTTACCACAGTTGCCCCGTGTACGGCATAAATTGCCGCAGCACCTCCTGAGCCGACTTTTATTAAAGTATTAGTAGCTGTTATAAGATTTCCGCCATTCATATATACACCTGCCGAACGGTCCCCCAGTATTATGCTTCCGTTTATTGTTACTGAGGAATCTGTTCCGTAAATTCCTATTACGTTATTTCCGCCGTTTATTGAAGAATTATTATTTATTGTTGTTCCTGCAGTACCGTAAATTCCTATCTGAGAATCGCTGTTTATATCAGTACTGTTGCCTAATAATATAGTTCCGTTATTATTTACTGTTGTCGTTCCGGGAAGTGTTCCCCCTGTATTTACTGCCGAGGCATATATACCTGTTCCCAGAACAGAATTTACATTTATAGTTCCGTTATTTGTTACTGTTGTATTTCCGGATGATGTAAGCTGTGAAAAAATTCCGGTACCTGTATTATTTACGTTTACTGTACTTGTATTATCTGTACTTGAATTTTCCAGTACAAGACCATTTGCAGATGCTCCGTCTACATTTATTTTTGCATTGTTTATATATGTTGTACCAAGATTTTTTATGTATATTCCGTTTCCGCTGTCTTCTGCATTTATTGTTATGTCTCCGTTTACAGCTCCTGTATTTCCTGTGATAAATATTCCGACAGAATTATTTTGTATATTTAAAACAGCTGTATTTAACGCGTTCAATGTACTATTTTCAAGGCTGATATATGGATTTGCCCCGTCAGCTGTCTGGTTGGCAAGCTTGTAATTTACTATAGCGTTATTTTTTCCGTATAAAAGACTTCCGGCTGAAACATCAAAATTTCCGCTGTTTAGGTTTATTATACTGTTATCTCCCACAAAAGCTGTTCCGTCCTGTCCTGTTTTTATATCTCCGCTGTTTGTTACGGTGCTGTTTTTTGCATATATTCCCACAGAAGAGCTGTTTAATGTTTTATTGCCTGTTTCTATGCTTCCTGTATTTGTTATATCGGAATTTTCGGCATATATTCCAAAACTTCCGTCTCCCAGTGTTATTGTTCCCGAGTTGTTTATTTTTGTATTTACTGCATTATTATTGTAAATATTGTATATTCCTGTATTTTCTGAAACAGTCGAGCTGATTGCACCGCTATTTTCAATTAGTGATATTCCTTTTCCGTAAAGAGCCTGTGAGCTTGAACTATTCATTAGTATTTGTCCTGAATTTCTAAGCTCTGTAAGGTCTGTAGCAGAATTTTCCTCTCCGTAAAGTCCCACACCTTCATTTCCGAGAATAATTATTCCATTCGCTTCATTCATTCCTCTTGCATTCTTCAGATACATTGCTGTACCTTTTGAAGAATTAGTAAGATCTATTTTTCCAAAGTTGTTTGTCTCATATGTATTCATACCAACTATTTTGTAACCTTCGGCTATAAGAGCTATTATGTTATCGGACAAAGGATTTGTAACTAATGTAGAGCCTGAAAGATTATTAATTTCGCCGTTGACAACATATCCTGCTGACCCGTTTCCAAGCGTCATTCCCGGTGCATTTATGTTTATTATACCATTTGCTAGTCTGCTTCTTATTATAAAGGCACCTGTAGGCGAGCTTATTGTACCTGTTCCGTTATCATTAATAACAGAGCCGTTTTCTCCCCATATTCCTATTCCAAAACCGTTAAAAATTATACTGCTTCCGCTGTCAAATGTAAATTCTCCATTTCCTTCCACATAGACACCAACTCCGTTTTCACCATCAAGAGTTATTTTTCCGCCTGAAGCCAGTGTTACATCTGAACCGCTTTTTACAAAAATTCCTGTTCCTGCAGTTATCCCGTCCCCTACAGTTATCTCTCCATTATATGTAAGAGTACTTCCTGTGTTACCTCCGGCATAAATTCCGACTCCGTTTATTCCGGCAGTTAGTTTGTTTGTTATCGGACTGCTTATGTTCTGGTCTGCTGTGTATAGTGCCACTCCATAGTACTTGTTGCTGCCGTTTGCTACTGTACTGCCTACACTTATGTCTCCGGTATAACTGTAATTATCTGTACCAAGGACGGCAAGTCCTATCTGACCGTCACCGCCTATTATATTCATGTTAATTTTTGAATCACTTATTTCTGTATCTTTTCCGACTACAATTATTCCATAGCCGTCTATATGTCCATGACTGCTTCCTGCAAGCTTTGCATTATCTGTTATATAATAAGCTATATTTGTCTGATCTGTAGTTCCCAGATCTATCTGTGCTCCTGTTACAGTTACAGCTGCTTCCTGGCCTCTTGCATATACTGCTGTTCTGTGTCCTGCTGTACTTAAAGCTGTATCCCCCAGCTTGATAGTTCCTATTCCTGTTATATTTATATTATTTGAGTATATCCCGATGCTGTTTTTATCTTTTACATTTATCGTTCCGGCATTATTTATTATATATGATTTACCTAATACAGTTCCTAAGTTTACGCCGTAGATACCGGCACTTTCTTCATTGTTTACATTTATTTCTGCATTTGCACTCTGTGTAAGAGAAACTCCGCTTAGTCCGATTCTTGTAGGATTAATAGTATCTTCTGATAATCCATACATTCCTGCTGAGGATTTTTCATTTATATTTATAATTCCGTTATTTACAGCGTCTGTTTCCTCTACTGCATAAATACCTGCTGAATTTTTATCTGAAAGATTTATCTTTGCACCGGTATCATTCAATATGTTCCCGTATTTGCTGTACAAAGCTATAGCTCCGTCATTTGGTCTGTCTGTCATTGTGATTGTTCCGTAGTTATTTGAAGCAGTTTTGCTTTTATTCAAAGCTACAGCTGTATTATCTTTTGAAAATGACTGAAGGCCGATCTTTGTATTCATTAGAAGTCCGGGAATCCCGGTGCTTCCTGTTGTACCGTTGGTAACAGTATTTTTTATTATCCCGTTTTCAGCTATAAATGGCATTATATTTTGTCCTGCAGGTACTGCACCCGGATTTATCAGAAAATCTGTCAGATAAGTATTATTTACATTTATTTCTCCGTTATTAGAAGCATATGCAAATATAACTCCGTCTCCCAGAGATGTAAACTGAACATTTGAAAATACATCTGTGTTTATGATACCGGAATTTGAGTATCCGAGTATTGAATTTTTTCCAAGGTCAGCATTTAATGCCTTTATGTTGAATATTCCGGTAGAACCGCCAAAATATTTATTTGCTCCTGTCATACCTATTCTGTCATGGTAATTATGTAAAAGTGCTATCCCGTTTTCTCCTACTTTTATAGAAGCCATATCTTTCGGGTAATTTGACGGATCATAATAACTGCCTTTATAAAATGAAGCTTTGGCAATCCCGTCGGAATAAACTCCTATTGCAGTATAATTAGCAGTGCTGTTACCTGTTTCTACAGGGGCATATATTGCTGCACCTGTTATTGTACTTACAGGAGCCGCAGGCGTAAATATTCCTCTGCTTTGTTCAAGCCATATGCCTGTTCCACCATCTTCGGCTTTAATCAGTGCATTTTGGGCAAGATCGGTAACTTCTACTACTCTTGAATAAATATTTAGATAACATGTGATTCTGCCGCAGTTTGCACTTGTATCAAAGGTATGTCCTGTTGCGAGCCAGTTTGCTGCTGTTACTGCTGTTCCTGTACCGTCATCCAAATAATGGCGTTCTTTTTCGTTTTTATTTAAATTACTTAACTGGGCACCGTTTACTCCGTAAAGGGCAACTGTACCGTCGTGTTTTGTTTCAATAAGTCCATTGTTTACAAATTTTGCAGTTGTTCCGTCTTCATTAGTTACCAATACACCGTGTGATCCGCTGCCATTTGCTGTAATACTTCCATAACCGTAATTAGAAGGCTGTGAAGTTCTGTCATTATTTGTTGCTGTTCCGCTTCTTACATAGAATCCTGCCGAATTATCATTATTTATGGTAATGATAGCTGAATTTTCAAGTGCAGCACCTCTGTCTACATAACCGGCAGCTGACATTTGGGAATTAACAGTTATTGCCGCAGCCTGTCCGCCCATAGGCTGAACAGACCACTGACCTGTGACAGGATTATATACTCCGACATTATAGTTTGAATTTACCATATTTCTGACATATCCATTATCTCTGGCAGCTATTCCATAGTTGTTTTCTCCGTAAATATTGATATCTCCGATATTGGTTACAGAGCCTTCACCTTCTGCTCTAAGACCCGAACTTTCTACGGCATTATCCCATATGTTTATTACGGCGTTATTTGTGGTACCGCCACGTCTGTTTTGGTCGAATACCTGAATAGGTGTAGTTGTAGGATCGTCAAATGCTATCGCATAGTCGATAATTGCCTGACTTGTATACATTCCTGTTGCTCTCTCGACTTTATTTATATTTCCTGTTGAGATCAAATTTCCGCTTTCATCATAAATACTGTTTCCATTTGTATTATCCTGTATAAATGTCCCGTTTAATGGGTCTGTTCCTATATTTATTATACCGTTATTAGAGACAGAATGAATTGATTTTTTTATTGCAAAACCTGTTGATTCATCACCAAGTACATTGATTGTACCTTTGTTTAGAATGCTTGATGTCTCCGCACCGTATGTACTTATTCCAAAATTATGTCCCATATCATTTCCTGCATAAGGAGAAGTCATCATACCATAGCTTCTTGATCCGTAAATATTTATTGTTCCCAGACTCTGTGCAAAAAATCTTACATTTTTCTGATCATAGTCACTATTCGTATATGTGTAACCTCCGTCATAGCTAGTTCTCGGCGGTACAGGAGAAAGCGGTTTTGCTCCGTTCAGATTATAATCCTGATCTGCATCAGGCATAAGAAGAAAACCTGCACTGTTAGGTGATTTCATGGTTATTGATCCATAGTTGTTCATTCTGACCTGAATATTTTTTGAACCGGATGGTATATATCCAAAGCCTATCTGCTTAGTATAAATTCCGCTGCCTGATTTTTGTTCTCCGATAATAGTTCCGTAATTATATGCTGTCCATTCATGAGGCGTATAAAATGATGTTTTTACATTATCTGGAGAAACAGCTATTCCGGCAGCATTTGATTCTTTCAGTGATATCGCAGCATTTGGATTGGAAGATGTTCCGTTCATTCCTATACCGTGATAAACAGACATTGCACTTGCATTTTGTCTTTCTATAGAAGAATTCCCCAGAAGATAAGCGGTAAAGTTACCTTCTGCCCGAAGCCCTATATCGTAAGCCGATGAAGAACTTAGAACTTCTCCTGCAGAGACTGTTTTGTTTCCAGTGAGTGTTCTGTCTTTTGGATTTGACTGTACATTTAATTTGAGATTAAACACTTTTACATCATTTAAAGAAACTTGAGGTGCTTCCAGACTTGTAATCAGGTTAACATCTTTTTCCTCAACAGCAACCGGAGAGATTTGAAGAGAAGGAGATGTCACGTCTATGTCAATTTTCGGTTTTTCTACACTTATGAATTCCAGATTTCTGGCTCTTGTTTCTTTTGGGACAGTATTGTCTACTATTATAGGTGCTAAATTTTGCACTCTGTTTATAGAAAAATTTTCTATATCTCTTACTGGTACATAAATACCCAGATTCACTGATTTTGCTTCTCCTGTCGGAGTGTAAAAATCATTGGTTTTTTTTCCGCCTTTGTTTGTATCTCCATAAAACGCCGAAAAAAAGATCTGCCATTCTAAATACTCAGGTTTGACAATATAATCACTTTGTGAGTATAAATCCTTCAGTTCCTTATTTTTTTTATTGAGTATATCCTCGATTAATTTGTAGTTTTTTTCGTTTGGCTTGTTTTCTTTTATATTTTTAGTAATGCTTTTATATAAATTGCTGCTTTTTACATTTTTTACTGGCATTGCATAAGCTGATGTTAGTGCATTTAATGCCAAAAACATTAATATCTTCTTATTCATTTTGTCTCCTAAGCTTTTTGATTTTACATACTATTGGAACTATGTTCTATTTTTTTATTATATACCTTTTGTTTAAATTTTTCAACATATTTTTTTAAAATCAGAAAGCTAATAAAATTAATAGTTAAGTGACTTTTTTTTAAACTGTACGGAGAAAATAAGCTGTCTATAGTTAAAAGCAAAGAAAATAAAAATAAAATGTTATCTTTCAGCACTTCAATTAATTTAGAGGATTTATATTTTTTTATAATAATATAGAATGTTGTTCTAAATTATATAGATATCATTAATATTTTTCAAAGACTTTTTTTGGAAAAATAAGGTGCCGGAAATCAGAGATTACCGAACAGATGGAAAAATAAGCTGCTGTAAAATGATTGGAAATGGAAGAGAGGCTCAAATGAACTGCGGAATTTTTTATGCATTATTTTAAAAATCAAATCAAAAAATAAGGCAGAATTTTTCTGTCTTCATGTGATTATATATATAAGATAAAAGTCATATTTTGTTATATAATATTGTCGTGATAAAATTCAGCTTTTAAATTTATTGATTAAAGTATCAAAATTTGAGAAAAAGTCTTTTTTCATATCTGATTTTCCCATTGAAAAACACCAATTAAAAATTGTCCCTATAAAAAATGACGATAGAGTACGGAAAATATAGTCCTGTGAGTAAATGTCATTAAATCCGTCACTTTCATAGGCTTCTTCTATATATTGTTTCAAAAGGCATAAATTTTTTGATTGAGAGATAAAATCCTGTTTTTCCAATAGTGTAGGAATAAAAAAAACAAAAAATTTGTAATTATATTTTGTAATATAATTTATATAAGTGTCAAAAAAAATCAAAATTTTTTCTATTGGATTTTTCCCTTTGGTTTGCTTTAATAAAGTATTATATACTTTCTGATCAAACTTAATCTTCAGCTGTTCCAGAAGTTCCTCTTTTGAGTTCATATAACGATAAAATGTCCCGATGGAGATTCCAGATAAAAAAGCTACTTCCCGAATTGAAATATCTTTATATTCATTGCTTTCCAGCAAAGATTCTGCTGTAAAAATAATTTTATCCTTAGTTTTTTTTGTCATAGTCAGACCCTTTCTTTGAAAAATAAATCATGTCATATTTTTTTAGAATTAAGTTCTATTTTTATATCTGATTATAAAATATTTTTCTGATTTTTTAAAATAAAAAAATGATTAATAAAATTAAAGTGATTAAAAATAAAGGTTTTTGTGCATAAGAATTTAAAAAAATATGAAAGAAAATTTTTTTATTGTCGGATAAAATTAAAGATAATATATTTATTAAGTAGAACTAAGATCTAAAAAATATATAATAGAAGCTAATGCTGGAAATAGTATGAACTGAAAAATGTAATCGGTAAATTTAATATATTTAAGAAGGAGGTGAATATGTGGGTGAAACTACACTGGATAAAGAGATAGCATACGGAAATACACAGAAACTGAAGGAGTATATGGGATTGTTTGATAATTTTAAACATAGTGACTCCTTAATAAAAAAATGAGCTTTTTAGCTCATTTTTTGGTTAATAATTTTTTGTTTGCTGATAAAATTACGACTTTAGCAATTATTATACAAAGTGAAATTTAGACAATAAATAATACTTAGACAGATTTATCAGGGGAAGGTAGAAGAGTCTGTATTCCATAATTATAGTTTAAGTCAAAAAAAATCAAGAGCTTTAGCTATTAATCAAAACTTTTGACTCTAAATTTGCATTTAGAAAAATTATCAGCAAAAATGATATATTTACTTTATTTTCAAAAATTTTTTTAGATGTTTAGCTGTAAGAGAAACGGGGTGATCAATTATATCTCCGGGATATCCCTGAAAAATAATTTTTCCGCCAAGAACGCCGCCGTAAAGTCCTAAGTCAATAATCCATTCAGCCTGAGATATAATAGATAAATTATGCTCTAAAACAATCAGCGTATTTCCATTTTTTACCAGAACGAAAAATAACTCTAGTAAATTTTGAACATCAGATTCATGCAGTCCGGTGCTGGGTTCATCTAAAATTAGCAGCTTACTGTTTTTTTCAAAGAGAGTTTTGGCTATTTTTAACCGCTGCAGTTCCCCGCCGGAAAATGTGTCAAGAGACTGGCCTAGCTTTAAATAGTCTAAATTGGCCATTGTTAAGCAGCTTAGCATACGGCTTAATTTTTCACTATTAGTATCATAAAAAAAACTTTCGGCTTCTTTAACTGTTAAGTTTAATACATCATCAATATTTTTATCTTTATAGTAATAGGATAAAGTCTCATTGTTAAAACGTTTCCCGCGACAGCCTTCACAAAGCTGTTTTGTATCTCCTAAAAAAGCCAGGTCTAATTTTATATATCCTTTTCCCTTACAGACAGGGCATGCTCCTTTTCCATTATAAGAAAAATGAGATATATTTTTTGAGGATACTTTACTGAATAAAGTTTTTATAGTGTCAAAAACATCCAGATAACTGAGGATATTTGAACGTGAAGAACTATGGACAGGACTCTGATCTAATATCATTGCATCAGAAAATTTATTTTTAAATAAATGTCGGATAAGGGAACTTTTTCCAGATCCTGCTACACCAGTTACAACAGTAAATGCGTTTTTAGGAATCTTTATAGAAATATTTTTTATATTATTTAAACTAACATTTTGCAGTTCATAAAATTCTTGGAAATTTCGTTTTTCGTTATTCAAAAGATGTGAAGTGTTCAAAGCTTTACTGGTAAGTGTATCAGAAGCAAGTAATCCTTCATACGTTCCTTGATAAGTGACACAGCCCCCGTTTATTCCGGCTCCTTCACCCAAATTAATAATATGATCTGCAATTTTTATGATATCCGGATCATGATCTACTAGTATAATTGTATTTCCTTTTTGTTTTAATTTATATAATATTTTTATAATTCCTGTGAGATCTTCCGGATGAAGACCTGTACTAAGTTCATCAAAGATATAAAGAATATCAGATAAAGAGCTGTTTAGATGCTTTGCTATTTTAATTCTCTGTGATTCTCCTCCGGATAAAGTTGTTGTTGCCCGGTTAAGAGTAAGATAGTTTAGTCCGAGACTCTGTAAGCTCTCAAGCTTTGTTTTTAAATCCATTAATATAATTTCAACTTCAGGTTCTTTTATTTTATCTAAAAATATTCTCAATTCATCAAGGGATAAACTGACACAATCAGAAATGGAATTATTCAAAATTTTAGCACTGCGCACTTTTTTATTTACTCTTGTACCTGAACACTCAGTGCAAGTTCTAATTTCTAAAATTCTCTCTAAATCTTTTTTATATTTAGTATTATCAGTTTCAATAAAGGCCTTGGTTATTCTGGGAATCAAGCCGACATAGCGAGCTGTTTTATGCCAGTTTTTGGTCGGGCTTTTTGGGGAGCTTCCGGTGTTGTATAAAAGCATAGATAATTCATTAGAATTGTATTCCTTGATTTTTTTATCATTATCAAAATTTCCTGACTCTGTGTATCTTGTTAACCTCCATCCTCCTGACTGAAAAGTTGGAAATTGGACAGCGCCTGAATTCAAGGATTTTTCAAAATTTATCAGACTTTTTATATTAATTTCTTTTATTACTCCAAGTCCTTTGCATTTTGGGCACATTCCTTCAGGAGAATTAAAAGAGTAATTCATGGAATAGCCGATAAATGGCTTGGCAATTCGTGAGAATAAAAGCCGCAGACTTGCATATATATCAGTAATGGTTCCGACAGTAGAACGAGCATTTCCGGTTATTTTATTTTGATTTATGATTATAGATACAGGTAAATTTGAAATTCTATCCACCTTAGGCTGTTCATAATGAGGCAGAAGCTGTTGTATATAGCTGGAAAAAGTTTCACTCAGCAGTCTTTGCGACTGAGAAGCAATTGTGTCAAAAACAAGAGATGATTTTCCGGAACCTGAAATGCCTGTAACAACTATAATTTTTCTTTTTGGGATTTCTAAAGAAATATTTTTTAAATTATTAGTTCTTGCATTAATTATTTGAATATTATCCATTATTTTTTATCCTTTCATTTCTTAGTTTACTTGAAAGTATTTTTGCCAGTCTTGTGAATTCTTTTTGTTCTTCTTCAGAAAAAATTTCTTTTGCGAGTTTGTAAATGGATTCATGATTGTTATAAATATTTAGTAAAAATTCAACTCCGCCTTGAGTCAGGGAAGTAATAAGCTCACGTCCGTCATGATCACTGGGAACTTGCTGTATATATCCAAGCAGTTTTAATTGTTTCAGAGCTTTTGACAGTTTTGATCTGGCAACTCCTAATTCTATACTTAACTTTGACGGCAGAATATTTTTATGCAGATTGATAAAATGTAAGATATCATATTGAAGCCAGCTGAGATTATTTGGATTAACATAAGTTCTTTCTGCTACCATCTCACATTGCAGTTCTATTAAAGCATTTTTCATTATACCTCCCAGAATAGTTTCTTTTTAGAAATTATATCGTTTATGAAATTATAAGTCAAGAAAATATATTGCAGAGCAGCAAAAAAATTTGAATAAAATTATGTTGCTTCAATAGTCAAAAAAGCTTGTTTTTTAATTATAGTTTTATATCATAATATCATTTATTATTTTGTGCTTCATGTTATAATTAAAGAAAAAGACTAAGGAGACTTATATATGATTGAAGATATTATTTTGCAGTTTGTTGAAGCAATAAATGAGCATAATGTTGAAAAAATTATAGAATTAATGAGTGAAGATCATGAATTTATTGACACTTGGAATAGGAAGGAAACAAAAAAAGAGATGTCAAAAGGCTGGAAAGACTATTTTGAATGGTTTCCTGATTATCATATAGAAATATTGGAATATTTCAAAAGCAATGCTTCAATTGGCCTGTTAGGTTTTGCCAGCGGAAGTTATAAGGGAAATAAAAATTCGTATTGGAAAATTCCAGCTTTTTGGAAAATTACAATAGAAAAAGAAAAAGTTAAATTATGGCAGGTTGTAGCTGATTCTAAGATACCTTTTGATAGTATGAATGAAAGAAGTTAAAGTAATTAGTATTTTTTAATTTTTATATGATAAATAAAAGCCTCAAATGCTTAAAACACCTGAGATATACAAAAAAAGACTTTTAGTTGTTAACTATCAGTCTTTTTTTTATTCTTTTTCCAATTTTTGGACTTTTTCATTACTTTAAATCTGATAATTTTAATAAAAAAGCTTAATAAAAATAAAACTCAGAACTATTTGTGAAAATCCGACGCCTAAACCGTACAGAGCGAGTTTTTTTCCTTCTTTAAAAAAAGCAGAAATATCTAAACGTAAACCAATAGCAGCTAATGCAGTTATTTCTAGATAAGTCCCGAAATTGTGAGCATTAAGTATTATTTGTTTTGAAATAGGAAAATAACTATTTATTATACCGATTAACAGAAATCCGATTACATACCATGGAATAATTTTCTGCCAGACTATTTTTTTCTCATTTGTTGAATTAGAAGTTCCAAAATATGAAAAAAAGATAACTACAAAGGCTAAAAACATTATTCTTATAATTTTAAATAACATGGCGATGTTAAGGATTTTAATACCCAATATACTTCCAGCACCAGCAACCTGACCAACAGATTGTATAGTTCCTCCTATAACAGCTCCTTGTTTTAATGGATTATTTTTGAAAAGAAGTACTACCAATACAGGCATTCCCAACATCAAAATTGTTCCTAATAAATTAACCAGAGTGATGATTCTTCCTTTTTCCCCGTTGTCAGCATCAATAATGGGAGCGATTGAAGCAATAGCTGAAGAGCCGCATATTGCATTACCAACTGCCATCATCACAGTTGATTTTTTTGAAAAGCCCAGCTTACGACCCAGCCACATAGAAATAGTTATGGTTCCAATTATGAGAGTTAATATAAAAAATATCCCGGATAAACCAAATGTAATTATGGATTGGATTGTTATAGAAAATCCTAAAAGAACAACGGAAATTTCAAGTAATGTCTTTTCACAAAATCCTGTTCCTTTACTCCATATATTTGAATGAAAAAAAATATTTCCTAATAGGATCCCCGAAAGAATAGCTATAGTAGCACTGCCGATAACAGGAATAATGCGGGAAAGTAATTGCGAAATCAGCATTATCAAAACTGATAATATAATTCCGGGGATATAATTTCTAATTTTATTTAAAGATAGCATATATGATTTCCTTTCTCTATTTTTAGATACATGTATTATATATGATAAGTATATCATCTATTATATATAATAAAAAATTATAAATAATTATAAATATATAAAATAAAATTATAGATATTTATATTGAAGACAGAGATGGAACAAGTAATTGATCAAAAGTTTACAGCTCTATTTCTTTAGCAGTAAATAAGTTCTGCAAGTATTAACAGCTGTGTCAGACTTAAAGCTGCCAATATTCCGGTAGGAAAACTCCGTCAGAAATAGCCTGATAATATAATCTGAAATGAAAAAAAGATATTTTTATATGCAAATGATTGAAAAAATGGTATATTATTAAAAAACACATAGAAAGGTGATCAGTATGAAAAATCTATATATCATTTTACTTTTATTATTTGTACTGTCTTGTTCGAGTAATAAAGTAGAACTGAAAAAACTTGAAAATTTTAATAGTGAAAAATATTTGGGAAAATGGTATGAGATAGCCAGAATAGACAACAGATTTGAAAAAAATCTTATTAATGCAACGGCGGAATATTCATTAAATGAAGATGGAAGTATTAAGGTAGTAAATAAGGGATATGATAAAATAAAAAATAAAGAGAAGACAGCAGAAGGAAAAGCTAAAATTATTGATAACGGATTACTGAAAGTATACTTTGTACCTTTTTTCGGAGGAGATTATAATGTGCTGTATGTGGATAATGATTATCAATATGCAGCAGTGGGCGGAGGAACTGAAAATTACTTATGGATTTTAAGCAGAGAACAGACCATGGATAATGATGTATATAAAAAATTAGTGGATATCGCTCAAAAGAGAGGATACAATACTGAATTACTCCAAAAATTTTAGGAATTGAAGGCAAAAAATAACAATTTAAAGATAAACAGGCTGAATTTTCTGCTATATAGAGGTCAGCCTGTTTTATTTTATCTAAAAATTTCTTAGAATGCAGCTGTAGAGAGAATAAAATCCAGAAAGCTTTTAGTTTGAAGATAAAAAAATGATAAAATAACAGAAAAATATATTGGAAAATATGAATAATAATAAAACATATTTAATTTTATTTGTAATATTTTGATATTTTATAAAAATATGATATAAAGAGATACAGAAAATTAAGTTTAAGACCGTGAAGTTTCAAAATAATTAAATAATCTGGTATGATTGTTACAGATTATTATACAAAAAACAGAAAAGGAAAAAAAGAAAAAATGAAAAATCAAACACTTATAATTTCATTCTTATTTTTACTTTTAATATTTTCATGTGCAAGTGAAGAGGGAAAGAAATTTTTACAAAAATTTCAAAAAGATGAAAAACTGAAAATTGAAATTGAACAGAAAATTGCAGATACAAATGGAATATCGGTAATAGCAGATATAGAAAACAGTTACTATGGAATAGACGGAAAACTCAAGAATGAAGAAGTGATATTTGTTCCTGTCAAAACTAAAGGAGACCTTCAAGTTTACGGTAAAATCAGAGTCTTGGTTACTACTTCCGAAATAATAAAAAAAGAGATTGTCCATAAAACTAATTCAAAAAAATGGTACACGGATTATATGAGAAAAATTAATTCAAAGGATAGAAAGATTGATCTGGATAATTCAGATTTCAAGTTAAGAATAGAAGAGCAGATATTAGGTGCACTTTTTAAAAAAAGATACGGAGATTTACTAAAAAAATTCAACAATAAAGAATTTGAGATAAATGGTAAAAAAATAATACTTGATGGGAAAAATACAAAATATTACAGTAAAACAAATATGGACAGCCTTGATAATATAAAATTCAAAATTTCAAATGAAAATTTAAGAGGAAAGATTCTTGAGGAGTATGCAGGAGGAAAATTAGATGCTCTTTCCGATTATGAGATTGAGGAAATCCTTGAAAATACCATTCAGGATGAAATAGAATCTTGTAATGAGAAATCCAAAGAAAGCAGTATAAAATATCATTGTATAACAAATAAACCAAAGAATTCTCTTAAGTCTTATCCAGGCTCATTTTATTTTATGGTAAAAAATGATAAAAATGCAATATTATCAAAAGAAGAAATGCAAAAATTTATTATTATGGTTATGGAGTCAATAAATTATGACATGCCGGAAGATTATATGTTTTATTTTAGTACTTATGAAGGAGAAAGTGTAGGATTCTATATAGAAAATAAAAAAGTAGAATTTATTGAAAGAAATTAAATTGATATTTTGAATTATCAGTTTTGAATAGAATTTCATTAATAATTATTTTATAAGAAGGAGAATTTTTATGAGAAAAAAAGTATTTTTTTTATTTATAGCGTTTTTTTTTATTAGTATGTCAACACCCCCTGATTATATAACAGGTAAAGAGACTGTGTTAGGAATAAAGAACGGGGAGCTCTATACTATATTAGAATTAAATGATAATAAAGGAAGTCATTATCTTAATGATAGAAAGAATTTTTTACTAAAATACAATAAAAATGGTGTGAGAAGTCAGGAAATACTGATAAAAGATTATAAATATACAAGCTGTGAAATGCTGCCTGAGAAAGAGTGCACAGGCTGGAAAAAAGAGAAAGTCATTGAAAAAACATCAGTTTTATCAGAATTATATGATGAAGATTTTGATTTTATATTTTTTGAAGATTTTGGATCAGATTATGATTATGAAATGAAAAAAGACGGATTATATATAAAGTATAAATGGAATGAAGAGTCTAAAATGGAGAAGCTGTTTTCAACAGATGAATTGTTAAAAACGTTTACACATAATCTTAATTCAGCAAATTTTGGGAAATTAGATATATTAAAAGAAGAGCTGACTGCGGATAATAAAATAAAAATTATAGGTATATACAGAGATTTTTTTAATAACAATAAAAAGTATTACCTAATAAATTTTGAAAATTTTGAAGCAAATGTAAGCAGGATTTTTATAAAGTAAAGGATAACTAATGAAAAGTATGGCTCCCTAAGTTTGTACTTTCATAAAGTTAGTATTTTAAGTAAGTGAATAAAAATTATATGATAAAATGAAGTGTGAAGAAGACTCTGTTATAGCAATGAATTATAATATAAAATTATTTTAAATTACAAAAAGTGTAAGGGATGGTTTATTATCAGCAGACAGAATATATACAATAGTTTGTTTTTGTATATTAAAGCTGAACAAAAACAAGCCGTGATCTTTCCCACTTTCATACAAAGGGCTGTATAAAAATAAAAATTTTTTGGTACAGTTCCTTTTTTTAGTGGAGCAATAATTATACAATTCAGAATATGAAAATATTTTTTAAAACATAAAATTGACACATTTCAATGATAAAATAAATATATAGTAAAAGAAAAGGAGTGTTTAGATGATAAAAAAAGTGGTGAATTTTAGAATATTAATACAAATAATTTTTTTAGGTTTTATGATATTTTCTGTTACAATTTTAGAGCGTTCAATGTCAAGATTAATTGTACTGAGTGTTACATTTTTGATAGGAAGTTATCATTGCGGATGGATATGTCCATTTGGAACAATACAAGAGTATATGAGTAAAATTAGAAAAAAGTTTATAAGAAAAACTTATAGTGTTCCTGAAAAAATTGATAAAATATTATCGCCAATACGTTATATACCTTTATTTATAAGTGTTGTACTTATTACAGATGTATTGAATGCAAGGAAAATAATGTTTAGTTTATTGAGAGGCAAGCAAATAGCGATAATTTCACTAGTTGTACTTATAATATTTCTTATATTTTCTCTCTTTATAGACAGACCATTTTGTAGATGGTTTTGTGTGGATGGTGCCAGATACGGACTTTTGAGCTTTGGGAGAATTTTAACTATTAAACGAGATAATGAAAAATGTGTAAACTGCCAAAAATGTGATAAATCCTGCCCAATGGAAATAAAAGTTTCTCGACATAATGAAATATTAAATCCAAAATGTATAAATTGTTTATCATGTATTGCCGAGTGTCCTGAGCGGAAAACATTAAGTATAGGAATTAGAAGCTTTTCAGGAAAATACAATCTTATTTCATTTTTTGGAGCTTTAGTATTTGGAATTTGGGTATTGACAAGATTATTGAAATAAACTTATTCAAAATTTTTACTTTATACTTTAATCCCTTGACAATCTATAGATAATATTATACGCTTTTGTTAAGATTTGACGAAAGTTTCTGAAGGGAGATTAGAAAAATAATTTTGAGTAATATTGATTAACAAATAAGAAATATACAGGAATTGACACCATCTAGAACATTTTAAAATTATAAAAAGAACTGGGTGGTAAGATTATCACAATTAGCAGTGATACACATCAAAAGAAATATTTAGGAGACTGTATTAATATTCAAAAAAAGAATTGAAAAACTGGAATTTGAATATTACTGTACTTATGAGAGTATGAAATCTATTTACCATTTATTGAATGATTAAAAATAGAAAGGAAGATCTAATATGAAAATTGAGCATATTGCAATGTATGTAAATGACTTAGAGGCGGCAAAAGAGTTTTTTATAAAATATTTTGATGCTGTATCAAATGAGATGTACCATAATCAAAGGACAGGATTTAAATCCTATTTTCTCAGCTTTGAAGAGGGAGCGCGTTTAGAAATAATGACTAAGGAAGCAATGGAGGATACAAAAAAAACTTTAACCAGAACTGGTTTTATACATCTGGCTTTTAGTGTAGGGAGTAAAGAAAAAGTCGATTCTTTGACATCAAAAATGAAAGAAGACGGTTATGAGGTAATAAGCGGACCACGTACAACTGGCGATGGATATTACGAGAGCTGTATAGTGGCTGTTGAAGATAATCAGATTGAAATAACAGTCTAATAGTAAGATAATATTTGAAAGCCATTTCCTAAAATTTTTTGCGGGGAGCAATACATCTGCTTATCAAGTAGAAGGTATGAATTTAGAAGATAGAAAAGGGTCTTCCTGTCAGGATATAAAAAAGTTTCAGAAGGGACATCAGATTTAAAGATTTACCCTGATCATTACGCTATTATCAAGAAGATACCGCATTAATGACAGAAAGAAGATTTAAATTTTAGCGTTTTTCTGTTCCATGGACGAGAATTTTACCGGAAGGTACCGGAAAAGAAACATCAAAAGGAAACAAAGGTTTTAAATATAATATTTATGACATTAAGCAATATTTTTACAAAAAATTTATGGTTCATGGGGAAAAAGAACATGGAAACTTAAGAAAAGGAGATAAAGGAATTAGTTTTCTTTATAATGGAAAAATCCGGAATTCTAAATTAAGCTTGAAGAAGGGAAATAATTTCTTCATAAAATATATGAAATACAAAAATAACTTCGATTATAAATTAATAATTGAATCTCTGGCAGAACTATCAGACAGATTTTAATAAGCTTAGAAAATACAGGTTTTTTACACTTTCTCTCTAAATATAAATAAGGATTAGCCTGAAAAGGCAATCCTTATTTTTTTAGAATTTATATGTATAGCCAAGTCCAAGACTGGTTATTGATTTCTTATACCGGACTTTTGATTTTTCAAAATCCGCTCCCGGA
>RCMY010000271.1_pt1 | contig 49529 bp, 25 predicted proteins | sample 2041341 | NCBI WGS metagenome assembly RCMY01 (sample SAMN09708234, study PRJNA481090) | Marine sediment metagenome, whole genome shotgun sequencing project.
GTGGCCAAGTCGGGATGCCGACGCGGCGAGCCGGCTTCGGTCCCCTCGATCGATGATCGAAGCAATTGCGGGTGATCATCCAACCTGGCCACGATCTCCCGAGGCGTGAGTGCGCGAGTTCGCGCTGCGGCCAGTTCGATCGCCAGCGGATAGTTGTCGAGCGCCGCGCAGAGCTCAGCGCGCTGTTCATCGGAAAAGGGTCCAGCGCCGGTCTCGGAGATGCGGGCAGCGAGGAGCTCCTGCGCGCTCGCATCCGGAAGGCGATCCAACGTCACCACCACCTCGGCGGGCAGGCCCAACCGAACGCGACTCGCCGCGAGCAGCGCCGTCGTCGGGGCAGCAGCCACGAGCTCGTCGACAAACGCGGCGGCAGCGAGCGCCACGTGCTCACAGTTGTCGAGCACGACGAGCGCATCGCGCTGGGCGAGGTAGCCGCCGACGGTGTCCGTGAACGATGCGCCCGGCTCCTGCCCCAACCCCATCGCCGCCGCAACGCTCGCCGCCACGTCGGCGGAACCGTCCGGGAGCGGCGCAAGGTCGACGAGCCAGACGCCGTCTGCGAATCGAGCATCGGCAATGCACCGACGAGCTGCCGACGCGACACCCCGACTCTTGCCGATCCCACCCGCTCCGACCGCGGTGACGACCCGACCGGGTCTGAGTGCTGCGATGATCAGCCCGATCTCGGGACGTTCGACACACACGTTCGGCTCCGGTCGCAGGTTGTTGGTCGCCAGCGTGACCTCCGGCGGCAACGTCAGAACCGGCGCCGACCCGTCCCCTTCCGACGAGGCAGATCGCAGCAAGAGGTTCCGGTCCTGATCCAGGATCTGTCGGTGCAGCGCTCGAAGCTCGGGGCCTGGTTCCACACCCAGCTCCTCGACGAGCAGATGGCGCGCACGGCGATAGGCGCCGAGCGCTTCGGTCTGGCGGCCCGATCGATACAGCGCCAGAAGCTGGAGGCAGCGAATGTCTTCGCGAAACGGATGCTCCTCTGCAAGCGCTTCGGCACCGGCGCAGCACTCACGGTGCTGGCCCAGTCTCAGCCGAGCGGCGAGCAGCATCGTCTGCAGACGGACCCTGGTCTCGCGCAGTTCGGCGAGCCGACCGCTGACGACATCGATACCGAGATCCTCGGCTGCCAGGCCGCCTCGCCACAGGTCGAGCGCCGTTCGAGCGAGTTCGACGAACTCAGCCGGCTCGGCATCCGCAACCGCCGTTGCCGATGCAGTGAGGCGTTCGAAATCGGCCACGTCGCAGTCGACGTTCTCCGCACTCAGGAAGTATCCATGTTCGGAGGTCTGCAGGTCGAACGATGACCCCAGGGCGCTGCGCAACCGGGAGATGTGGACCTGGAAGGCGTTGCGCTCGCGCTTGGGGGGCTGGTCACCCCACACGGCCTCGATGAGCGTATCGGTCCGCACGACTTCGTCGAGATGGTGGGCGAGCATGACCAGAATCGCCTGCGGACGCCGCCCACCGACGCTCACGGAAGTGTTGCTGCGCCGCACCACCAGCGGGCCGAGCACGCCAATGCTGATCGCATCGCTGTCGCTGCCCTCCACATCTCGAGTATCGCGCAGCCTCGCCAAGCCTGATCACCTCACCGACGCGACACTGCCCGACGACGCGTGATACGCGTCGCCGGGCAAGCAAGCCGGTGTACCTCCGGACCTCAGCGGTCGAAGCGGTACAGGCTGCTCACGCCGTCATCGGTCAGGTAGATCGCTCCATCGGGACCGATCGCCACACTCGACAATGCACCGTTCGGCAGGAACCCTTCGATCGACGCCGCCGAGAAATCGAGCCCGGTGATCACCGGGCTCGTCTCCCCGGTGGCCAGGTCGACCGCCGTCACCTGCTGGGCGCCCGTCTCCACGACGAGCAGACGATCACCGTCGATCGCCAGACCTTCCGGCTGCGCCAGCCCTTCGATGAGGACCTCCGCACCTGCGTCGTCGACGGCCCAGACGGTGCCGGTCGCCCAATCGCTCACGTAGAGGGTCGTGCCGTCCGATGCCAGCCCCGCCGCCAGTGCGAGGTCTGCCAACAGCACATCCTCGGGGTCATCGATGTTGACGACGTTGCCACCGCCGGCCTGAGCGGCAACGATCCGGTCGCCATGGCGAATGGCATTGACCGGGAGCGCCAATGTTCGAACATCCTGCAGGATCTCGCCGGTCGCCGGGTCCATCAGTTGCACCGATCCTGAGAAGGTGTTCGACAAGATGAGATTGTCACCGTCGGCAGAAACCGTTGCCGCTCCGGCGAAGCCCGTTCCGGGTGGAGCAAACGAATCGTAGAACGACGTGGTCACCGACCCGTCGGCGTCGTAGCCCCTCATGACGAACAGCTCAGCGAGCCAGACAGTGCCGTCCGGCGTGACCGCGACGCCCTGTGGCAGGCCGATGCCCAGTTCACCGAGTTCGGTCACGCCGTCTTCGTCGATGCGGATGATCTGGTTGTCGTTGCCGGCGATGGCGAACAGTCGGTCATCGGGATCGAACGAGATGTTGTCGATGGTGCCCTCGATGTCGAGCAGCAACGCACGCTCGCCGCTCTCGAGGTCCAGCTTGAACACCTGGCCCTCCGCAAGATTGACCACGTGCGGCTCACCGGCTGAATTGAACTTCACGGCCGACGAGACACCGAAGCCCGACGCGACGACCTCGGGTGCCAGCGGTGTGGCATCGACGTCGATGCGCAGCACCTCACCAGTGAAGAACGACGGTGCGTAGAGGGCGCCGTCGGGACCGAAGTCGAACGCGTTGAGTCCGGCGAGTGTCTCGTCGAGCGGGATCGGGTCGGCTTCGAGCATCGGATCGATCTCGTAGAACCCGTCACCGAGGAAGATCCGCGCCACGAAGAGGCGGCCGTCATCGGACATGGTGATCGGGTTCACACCGGGCCCGACCATCTGCTTCTTGAACTCACCGTCCGGGGTGAGCATGCCGACGTTCCCGGCGAGCAGATCGGTCCAGTACACCGTGCCGTCGTCGGTGACGAACACGTCATCGGGTCCGTTCACGCCGCGCTCCGGTCCGATGCGATCGAGGACCTCACCGGTCTCCGGGTCGTGCACCGTGATCTCGTTGCCCCCGACGCTCGCGACGTAGACGTTCCCGTCGAGCGGCGACACGCTCACACCGTTGAGCGAGCTGGTCTCGGCCGGTCGCCCCACGAGCGTCGCGAGCGAGACATCGAACGGTTCCTCCGGTGGAGCCGGCGCCTCGGTCGTCGTGGTCTCCGGTACCTCGGTGGTGGTGGCGGTGGTCTCGGGCGCGTCGCTGGTCGCCGGCTCCGTGGTGGCCGCCTCGGCTTCGGTCGACACGGGCGCTGCATCGGTGTCGGTGGACGATTCCGACGCCTCGTCGCTCGCGCACGCAGCACCCGCCAGGGCGAATGCTGTCAGGGTCGCGAGGAGGCGTCGTCGATGAACGCTCGGAGATCGACGGCTTCGATCGATGCGCTGGAGGTTGCTCGTTGCGGGGTGCTCGATGTTCACGGTTCGGTGCCTTTCGGGTGAGGCGGACCTGCCCAGTCCACGGTCGCTGAACGCCGCCACCGCGGAAATGCAGGACGGCAACGATCACTCTGAACGAATCGGCTTACAGTTCACTTACAGCGCGCCGAGCGCGCCACGAGCTGAGCCCGCTCCCTGGGCCACGAGCCGGCATCGTGCCAAGCTCTGTGTGTGACGGCAGGGACCAACTTCGAGTTCAGGGTGTTCGGGCGCGGCAGTCTTGTGGGCGGCAGTCGACGCAACCGGCTACACCCCGTCGTCGCGGATCACCCGCTACCCCGAATATCCCGAGTGGGTCGAGACGCAACTCACGCCTGGCGAACTCGCCGAGGCCTGCACACACGGCGCAAGCCTTGGCCTTGATGCAGCAGCTCGCGAGCTCCGCAAGGCCATCGAACGTTTCGTCGACGCCTGAGTCGACACTGCGGCCCCAGCCGCCCGCCGCGGCGATGACGGCAGCGAAGATGACGGCAGCAGCGATGACGGCAGCGACGGCGGCGCGTTCGATCGAGACGAGGCGACACGATCATGCCAGGGTGGTGGAATGGCATGGGACTTCTCGACCGAACCGGAATTTCAGAAGAAGCTGGACTGGATCCAACAGTTCTGTGAGGAGAAGGTCGAGCCGCTCCATCGCATCTTCCCGCACGCCGTGCGCTGGCCGAACGACGCCGTGAAGGGCTATGTCCGTGAGCTCCAGCAGGAGGTGAAGGACCAGGGCCTGTGGGCGCTGTTCCTCGACGAGGAGTTGGGTGGGCCCGGCTTCGGCCAACTCAAGCTCGCACTGGTCAACGAGATCCTTGGCAAGTATCCGGCGGCGCCGCAACTGTTCGGTGCCGCGGCACCCGACACCGGCAACATGGAGATGCTCGCTGCGTACGGCACCGAAGAGCAGAAGGAGCGATGGTTGACACCGCTGATCAACCAGGAGATGTTCTCCGCGTACTCGATGACCGAGCCGCAGGGTGGCTCGGACCCGAACCTGTTCAAAACCACTGCGGTCAAGGACGGCGATGAGTGGGTCATCACCGGCGAGAAGTGGTTCACCAGCGCCGGCCGAGTCGCCGACATCTTGTTCGTGATGTGCACCAACGGAATGTTCGTCATCCCGCGTGAGACGCCGGGCGTCGAGATCATGCCCGAGCCGCGCAACCACAACCACATCAAGTACCACGACGTCCGCATCCCGGCCGATCACCTGCTCGGCCCGCAGGACGGCGCCAAGGTGCTCGCCCAACGTCGCCTCGGTGGGGGGCGCATCCACCATGCGATGCGCACCATCGCCCAGTGCACGTTGGCGTTCGACATGATGTGCGAGCGGGCACTGTCGCGCGAGTCGCACGGCTCGATCATCGGCGAACACCAGATGGTGCAGCAGAAGATCGCGGACTCCTACGCCAAACTGCGGATGCTGCGACTCTTCGTGCTGGAGACGGCGTGGAAGATCGACCAGACCTCCACCCAGGAAGCGCGGACCGACATCGCGGCGGTCAAGTTCTCGATGGCTCGCGTGCTGCGCGAGATCTCCTTCGATGCCCTCCACATCCACGGCTCGCTCGGCACGACGGACCTGACCCCGCTGCAGGACATGTATGCCGGCGCGCCGACCATGGGATTGGCCGACGGGGCCGACGAGGTGCACAAGGCCACCGTCGCCCGCCGGCTCCTGAAGGAGTACCGGCCCCACGAGGGCAACTTCCCGCGCGAGTTCATCCCCTACAAGGTCGAGGCCGCCTGGGAGAAGATGCAACCGGTCCTCGCCGCGAATCCGGACCTCAAGGCTGCGGCCGAGTATTACCGGGACCGACAGTCACGACGCGGCTGAGGTGCTCGGCTGCGCGACCGCAGTCCACCTCCGCTCAGTGTGATGGGCTGTGCTGGGGGGAGCGGGCACCATCGTGGCTCGCGAGAGCCAGGCGACCGTCTGAGGAGAAGTGGACGAGCGCACGCTCCTCGCGCATGTCGTCGGGGATCGACATCGCGCGGCGAGCGTCGATGTCGAACAAGATGTTGACGATCTCGAACGAGGCGAGCAGTTCGCCCTGATCGAGGTCGTAGACCCACATCGCCATCTGCGTCGTCTTGTCGGCCATCGCCGTCGTCGCGGCGAACGACTGGATGCGTGTCCCCGCGTCGGGCAGCCGGCCGATCACCAGGCGTGTCTCCATCGTCGCCCAACCCATGTTCTCGCCGTTCGGCCCGATGTGCAGCAGTTGGTGCTCGCTGCCGTCGGCCGGCACACCACCCCAGAACAGCATCGGGAGCATGCTCGTCGCGACAGTGGCGCCACCGCCGGTGTCGTCCTGGTCGACGAGCCGGGGAGCGCGCATCGCGAGGTCGAGATCGCGGACGTCGTCGAGGGAGGGGTGGGGCATCGCAGCATCGATGTCGATGCTGCGGGGGCGTCCGTACTCGGGAAGCTCGATCGTGCCCAGCCCGTCGAGCACGGTCAGGTCATCGGTCCGGACCCGGTACACGAAGGTGGCGGCGACGTCGCCCGTACCGGCGTTGACCAACTCGTGGTAGATCCGGACGGTGTGCGTGCTGGTGTCAAGGACGCCGCTGCGGACCTCGAGTTCGGCACCGAGGCGCTGCTCGCGATGATGCCGGGTGTACATGTCGACGATCGAGCCCTGCCCGATGAAGGATCGTGTGGCGGCACGCGCGTTCACGGCGTAGTAGCGCACGTTCATGTGGCCGAGGTGATCGATCTGATCCTCGGTGACGGTGCTCGAGTGGGTGACGGTGAGTCCGGCCGCATCAGTCATGGCGGTGGACGATAGATGGGGTCCGTCGCAGCTTCTCGGGTCGGGTCGACGTGACATCCGGCCGACGGGCCGTCGCTGGTGACGGGAGTGTCGCCGATCAGAGTGCTCCGGTGGTCCAGATCAGGACCTCGGCGCCGTCGTCACCGCCCACGAGCGACAGTTCATCGGTCCGTGTCAAGCGCACCGCGTCGCCGGTGCCGAGCGTTCCATTCGCCTCGAACTCCGCCCCACCCTTGGCGACGAACACGTGGCCGTACTCCGCGTTCGGCACCCCGATCCGTTCGCCCGGCTGCAGCCGCGCCGCCCACAGCACCGCATCCCGTTGCTGGATCGAGATCGCCGAGTCGTGCCCCTGCCCGGAGGCGACGGGCACGAGGCCACCGGCTGCGAGCTGGTCGTTGATGTCGAGCTGTTGGTAGCCCGGGTCGATCGCTTCGGTGTCGGGGACGACCCACATCTGGATGAAGTGCACATCGGCAGCCGCGCTCAGGTTCTTCTCGGAGTGCCAGATTCCGCGACCGGCGCTCATGCGCTGTGCGAGGCCGGGGTAGATGAGGCCGCGGTTGCCCTCGGAGTCCTTGTGTTCGAGTTCGCCGTCGAGCACCCAGGTGACGATCTCCATGTCCTGGTGCGGGTGCGTTTCGAAACCCGTGCCGCCGGCGACGCGATCGTCGTTGAGCACGAGGAGCTGGCCATGACTGACGTTGGTGCGGTCAAGGTGCTGGCCGAAGCTGAACGAATGCTTGGAGTCGAGCCAACCCGCCCGCGTGTGGAACCGGTCCGAGGAGCGGCGGATGTCGATCGCTGAGGTCGTCATGGAATGTGCAACCGGATCCCCTCAGGATTTATTTCCGTTCGGAAATGAACGTAAGGTTCGTGCATGACGGACCGAACCATCGTCGACACCTGGGAGCGATGGGTCCGCTACCACCGCGTCACGATCGACACGATGGATCGCCACCTCCAGGAGCGGTTCGGCCACACGCTCGACGAGTACGACGTCCTCCACCAGATCGGGTCACACGACGAGCCGATCCGGATGGGCGATCTCGCTGCGAATCTGCTCGTGGCGAACAGTTCCTGCAACCGCATCGTCGCCCGTCTCGTCGAGGGTGGATTCGTCGACCGCCGGCGCGACGAGTTCGACGGTCGCGTCGTGCTCGCCGCACTGACCCGATCCGGTGAGTCACTCCGCCGTCGGATGGCGGCAGCCCACACCCACGACATCGAGGCCCTGTTCGGTGCGCCGCTCACCCCCGGCCGAGTCGGCGACCTCGACACCGTCCTCCATCTCCTGCTCGGCGAGTCGCACACAACCACCCAGATGACGAACCAGATGACGACCCAGATGGAGACGACGACCGAGAGCCCAGCGGGCAGATGAGCCACTACTGGCTGCCGAGCATCGACGTGCTCCGCGAGTATCGACGCGAGTGGCTGCGCAACGACCTCGTCGCCGGCATCGTCCTGACCGCCCTGCTCATCCCGGCAGGCATCGGCTACGCCGAGGTGTCGGGCCTCCCGCCGATCACCGGTCTGTACGCGACGATCGTGCCACTCGTCGTCTACGCCATCGTCGGCCCGTCGCGCATCCTCGTCCTCGGCCCGGACTCGTCGCTCGCCCCGATCATCGGCGCGTCGATCCTGCCGCTGGCCGCAGGTGACCCGGATCGGGCGATCGCGCTGGCCGGCGTCCTGTCGATCCTGATGGGCGTGCTGCTCGTCATCGGCGGCATCCTGCACCTCGGCTTCGTCACCGACCTGCTCTCGAAGCCCATCCGCACCGGTTACCTCAACGGGATCGCGCTCGTCGTCGTGATCGGTCAGATCCCGAAGCTGCTCGGCTTCTCGGTCGACGGCGACGGGGTGATCGGCGACACCGTCGAGACCGTCCGCGGGATCGCCGACGGCCAGATCGACGGACTGGCAGCGACGCTCGGACTCATCTCGCTCACCGGGATCATCACCTTGAAGGTGATCAAGAGCAAGGTGCCCGGTGTGCTCGTTGCGGTCATCGCTTCGGGCATGGCGGTGGCGATCATGGGATGGCGCGACGACATCTCGGTCGTCGGTTCACTCCCCCAGGGTCTGCCCACGCCCGCGCTCGGCGGCATCACTTTCGATGACATCACCTCCCTGATCGGGCCGGCGCTGGGCATCGCCCTGATCGCATTCGCCGACACCGGTGTGCTCTCACGCGTGTTCGCCGCCCGGCGCGGCGACGCGGTGAGCGGGAGCCAGGAGATGCGGGCGATCGGCATCGCCAACATCGCGAGCGGTGCGCTGGGCGGCTTCGCCGTGTCGGCGTCATCGTCGCGGACACCCGTGGCCGAGCAGGCCGGATCACGGTCCCAGCTCACCGGTGTGGCCGGCGCAGCGATGCTGCTCGGCTTCATCCTGCTCGCACCGGACCTGACGAGTTTCCTGCCGTCGTCCACGTTGGCAGCAGTGGTCATCACCGCTGCGAGCAGTCTCGTCGACATCAGGACCGTGGTGCGCCTGGCCCGGGCGCACCCGATCGAGGCGGCACTGTCGATCGCAGCGTTCCTCGGCGTCGCGCTGATCGGCGTGCTGGAGGGAATCGTCGTGGCGATCGGCCTGTCGTTCCTCGCCTTCGTCCATCAGTCATGGCGTCCGTACCGAGCCGAACTCGGGCGGGTTCCGAACCTCCGCGGCTACCACGACCTGAGCCGCATGCCCGATGCGCGACGCCTCGACGGGATCGCCATCGTGCGCTTCGATGCACCGCTGTTCTTCGCGAACGGCGGCATGTTCGACGACTACGTCCGCAGTGTCGTGACCAGCCGCGACGACGTCCGACACCTGATCCTCGCCGCCGAGCCGATCACCGACATCGATGCGACGGCCATCGACGAACTCATCGAGCTCGACGACTTCCTCACCGCCGCCGGTGTCGACTTCGTGATCGCCGAGATGAAGGGGCCCGTCCAGGACCGGCTGTCCCAGTACGGCCTGAGCGACCGATTCGGGCCCGAGCGATTCGCACCGACGGTCGGCGCCGCAGTCGACGCGATCATCGGCCACGAGCGAGACGACATCGGCCAGCCCTCCGACCGGACGTGACTTTTCCGACAGTTCGTGTAGCTCAGGAAACAGTTTCCTAGACTAACGATTCATGGTCACCACGCTCCCTCCAGACGCATCTCCAGACGCATCTCCAGAACTCGACCCCGTCGCCGGCGTGTCCCCGAACGTCGACCGGCTGCGTCTGGTCCTGGTCCGACTTGCCCGCCGGATCCGCACGAACTCGGTCGAGGCGATCACTCCCTCGCAGCTCGCCGTGCTCGCCACGGTCAACCGCAACGGACCGATGACCGTCGGCCAGATCGCCGAGGCCGAGCACGTCAAGCCGCCGTCGGTCAGCAAGATCGTCAGTGCCCTCGAACGGGCGGGTTTGGTCGAGCGTCGTACCGACGCGACCGATCGGCGCTGCTCACACATCGCCGTCGCGCCGGGCGGCTACGCCTACATCGACGAGGTCCGTTCCGCCGGCAGAACCTGGCTGCAGTCCCGGTTCGCAGCGATCGACCCTGCCGACGCCGACCAGATCACCGCAGCGCTCCCCGCCCTCGAACGTCTGCTCGGAGACCTCGAATGAACGCCAAGGTCTCCGCACTCAGCCGCCGCACGTTCGCCGCGTTGCGGTTCAGGAACTACCGCCTCTACTTCGTCAGCCAGATCATCTCGTTCAGTGGCACGTGGATGCAGTCGATCGCGCTCGCCTGGCTGGTCCTGCAACTCACGGGCAGCGGCACGGCACTCGGCACCGTCATGGCGATGCAGTTCCTGCCGACGATGTTCCTGTCGCCGATCGGTGGCATGATCGCCGACCGGTTCGAGAAGCGTCGCCTGATCATCGGCACCCAGACCACGGCCGGTCTGCTGGCGCTGACCCTCGGTGTCATCACCCTGACCGGAGTCGTCGAATTGTGGATGGTCTACGTCTTGGCCGCCGGCTTCGGCTCGGTCACGGCGCTCGACAACCCGAGTCGTCAGACCTTCGTGATGGAGATGGTCGGCCCGGACGACGTCACCAACGCGGTCACCCTGAACAGCGTCGTCGTCAACGCCGCGCGTGTCATCGGTCCCGCGATCGCCGGCGTGATCATCGCCACGCTCGGCGTGGGTGAGTGCTTCGTGTTCAACGCTGTGAGCTACGTCGCGGTGGTCGTCGCCATGTTCCTCGTCCGCACTGCGGAGCTCCACCCGTCAGCACGCAGCAAGCGGGCACCGCGCCAGTTGCGCGACGGGTTCAGCTACGCATGGAGCACCCCGACACTGCGGGTCACGCTCGTGATGCTGGCCATCATCGGCACGTTCACCTTCGAGTTCTCCACGACCCTGCCGCTGTTCGCCGAGTTCACCTTCGGTGCCGGTGCGAACGGCCTGGCCGCGATGACCGCGCTGATGGGCCTCGGTGCGGTGATCGGCGGACTCGTGGTCGCGTCGAGCGGAGCACAGACGCCGACCCGACTGGTCGCGGTGGCCGCTGCGTTCGGCGTGTCGGTGAGTGCCCTGGCGATCATGCCGACGATCGCGTTGGCGTTCGTGATGATGCCGCTCATCGGTGCAGCCAGTGTCGCGATGATCTCGATCTCGAATGCCACGCTGCAACTCAACAGCGAACCGCACCTCCGCGGGCGGGTGATGTCGCTGTTCTCCGTCGCGCTCATCGGCTCGACGCCGATCGGCGCGCCGATCGTCGGCTGGATCGGCGAACACGTCGACCCCCGGGCCTCACTGCTCCTCGGTGGCATCGCAGCGCTCGCTGCTGCGGGCTACGGCTGGACCCAACTCGACCGTGACGACGACTCCGACGACGACTCGGTCGAGGTGGTGCCCGAGCGCCTCGCTCAGTCGGCGAGCTGACGTTCGTGAACACCGAGGACGTGGACTCCGGGCACGAGAACTCCGCGGTCGAGAACTCTGCTGACCGGGACGAGGCGACCGGGGGCATCTGGTCCGCCCGCTACCTGCCCGTCACCTTGGCGAACCTCACCATCGTCGCGATCGCCGCCTTCGACGGACTCGCGCTGGTGGCAGCGCTGCCGTCCATCGCCGACGACCTCGGCGGTGTCGCCCTGCTCCCGTGGGTGATCACCGCATTCCTCGCAACGTCCGCGATCGCCGGAATCATGGCCGGGCCGGTCATCGACGCCGTCGGTGTGCGCCGGACCTTCCGTGCCACCGGTGTGTGGTTCCTGATCTCCAGCGCAGCGGCTGCCGTCGCACCGAACATCGAACTGCTCGTCGTGGCGCGAGCCTTGCAGGGGATCGGCGGTGGTCTGGTCATCTCGGTCGCACTGGCCTCAGTCGGACTCGCCTATCCGCAACGGTTGCGTGCCCGGGCGTTCGCCGCGAACTCGATGGTCTGGGGAACGCTGGGCTTCGGCGGCCCGGTGATCACGGCGGGGCTGCTCGCCCTCGCAGGCTGGCGGATGATCTTCATCGTGCAGTTGCCGATCACCGCCCTTGCGCTCGCGGCCGGATGGCGCACGTTGCCGAGCACCCGCGACACGCCGCAACGGGTCGTCCTCGACTGGCGCGGCATCGCGCTGATCTCCGGTCTCGTCGCCACGTCATTGCTCGCGGTCGACCAGATCGGTGACCGCTGGTGGCTGGCCGTCGTCGGCGCGGCGGCGAGCCTTGCCTGCGCCGGCGCGTTCTGGCTCCACTCGGGTCGAGCTGAGGCACCACTCGTCGCCCGTGTGCACATCACTCGATTCCCGCTCAAGCGGATCCACCTGACGTCGGGCCTGGTCCTGATCGCCGGCCTCGCGGCCGACAACTACCTGCCGCTCTACATGCAGACCACCCGCGGGCGGTCGGAGTCGTTCGCCGCGTTCTCCGTACTGTTCCTCACCGTCGGCTGGTCGTCGGCTGCGTTCGCGGTCAGCCGACTCCTCGAGCGGTGGCGCGAGGCCGATGCCATTCTCCTCGGCTCGGCCCTGATGATTCCTGCCGTGATCGCGGCGGCGCTCGGGATCGCATCGACGTGGCCGATTCCGGTGATCTTCGCCGCCTTTTTCGTCATGGGTGTGTCGATCGGGTTCGTGTCGACGGCGGGGCTGACGCTGCTGCAGGCCTGCGCAGTCGATTCGGAGATGGGCCGAGTCAACAGCGCGCATCAGTTCATCCGCACGATCGGCATCACGTACGGGGTGGCCGTGGGCGGGGCGATCCTGCTCTTCGTCGTCGGTCGACAGGTCGGCGACGTCGAGGTCGTCCGCGATGCCCTCGGCGGCGAGGATGTCGTCGCCGCCGGGCCGACGCTCGATGCGATCCGCAACGGACTCGTCTGGGTGCTGGGCTTCAGCGGTGTCGCCGGTGCCGGGTGCGTCGCCGCCGCGGTCGTCCTGTTTCGCAACACGTCACGAGCAGACCGCAGCGTTCCGCGAGACTGATCGCGTGACGTTCAACGACGATCAGATCCTTGACGGCCTGCGCACACGAGAATGGACACTGGATCGCGCCGGGCGACCCGTGACCGGTGTGCTGTGGAGCCAGCCGGATGGTCCGGCCGACGCGCCGCTGGTGTGCTTCGGTCATGGGGCATCAGGTGATCGTTACCAACAACCCATCCCGTGGCTCGTGAAGCGACTGGTGGGCGAACACGGCTGCATCGGCCTCTCGCTCGACGGACCAGTCCACGGCCGACGACAGGTCGGCGACGGCGCACGCGGCGCATTCTGGACCGAGTGGGAACGACCGGAGACGGTCCCCGACATGACCGCCGACTGGATGACCGCGCTGGACTTCGCTCAGGCACAGGACGACGTCGGCACCGGCCCGGTCGGGTACTGGGGACTCTCGATGGGCACCATCTACGGAGCCCCGTTCGTTGCCGCCGACGATCGCGTCGACGTCGCCGTGCTCGGGCTGATGGGGATCACCGGTCCCGACCACTACCGGCCGACCATCGCTGCGGCCGCAGCCGACATCGACATCCCGGTCCTTTTCATCATGCAGCTCGACGACGAGCTGTTCAGCCGTGACGAATGCCTGGCTCTGTTCGATGCACTCGGCGGCGCCGACAAGCGGTTGCACGCCAACGCCGGACTCCATCCAGCCGTTCCGGTCGAAGAGCTGCACCACTCGGTCCAGTTCCTCATCGCCGGGCTGACCGGCAGACGCCACGAACGCACCGCATCGTTCACGATCGCGGAGTAGCGCGATGTCGTTCGAGCAGCCTCGATGATGGACCGTGCAGAACCGGACGCGGACCACGAGGACGTCGATGACCACGAGGACGTCGACCCGGACCAGCTGTCGGTGTGTGCGTATTGGCGGTGCGGCGAGTTGTTCGAGCGACGGACCGCCAACCAGCGCTACTGCCGAAAGGCATGTCGCAGCCGACAGAACAAGTGGCTCCGCGCAGTCGAACGGCGCAGTTCGCGACGGTCCGCCGTCAACGTCGCGGGCGGCCGACCACGGCGAACGTGACCGCCGCCGCGTGGCCGACGTTGAGTGAGTCGACGTTCGAAGAGATCGGTATCCGAACCCGATGCGTCGTGGCCGCCATCGTGGCTGCCTCGAGGCCGTGGCCTTCGGCGCCCAACGCGATCGCAACTCTGTCCGCGACGTCCATGTCCCACATGTCGATCGCGCCGGCGTCCGGGGTCATCGACCAGGTCTGGAACCCGTGGGCGTGCAGCGTGTCGAGCGCACTCGGCCAGTCGTCGGCGGCGGCACGGGCGACCGGCATGTGCAAGATCTCGCCCATGCTGACCCGGACCGTGCGCCGCTGGTACGGGTCGTTGCACGTCGGGCTGATCACGATGCCGTGGATGCCGAACGCCCGCGCCGCACGCGCGATCGCACCGACGTTCTGGTCGTCGTTGAGGGCTTCGAGCACCACGATGCGTCTACAGGATTGCGCCAGATCCGCGACGGTCGGCATCGGTGCCCGGAACCCCGAGGCGAGGCAGGCCCGGTACATGTTGAACCCGACGATGTCGGCAATGACCTCCTGCTCAGCGACGTAGACCGGCACACCGGCCATCTCCGGCAACGCCATCGTGGGGATGAACCGTTTGAGACGTTTCGGGTGCAGCAGCACGGAGCGCATCCGGTGCCCGGAGTCGATCATCCGGTCGATCGGGACGTATCCCTCCCCCATGAAGAACTCCGCGCCCTCCATCTCGGCGCGTACCGCAATGCTGTTCAACTCTCGGTAGTCGTCGACCTGCGGATCAGCCGGATCGGTGATGTACGTGACGCCGTCGACCGGGCCGGAACTGGCCTGCGGTGCTCCACTCATGCGGATCAGTATCCACCATCGATGTCCAGCATCGATGTCCAGCATCGGTAACGGATCACGACAAATAGTTGACATTGTCCAGAATCGGTGTTCTACTGAACGAGATGTCCGGAGCCGCCACAGACCTACTGCGCCAGCACGGGGTGCAGGTCACCGCACAGCGTCTGGCGATCATGCGTGTCGTCGCCGAACACCCACATGCCACGGCCGACGAACTCGGCGACGAGGTACGCGCCCAGCTCGGCGCAATTTCTCGCCAGGCGGTCTACGACTCGCTCGGCGTCCTCGTCGACAAGAACCTCATCCGCCGGATCCAACCAGCTGGGTCCGCAGCCCGCTACGAAAACCGCGTCGGCGACAATCACCACCATCTGATCTGCCGCGCCTGCAGGACGATGTTCGACATCGACTGCGCCACCGGCGAGGTGCCGTGCCTCACCGCCCACGACGACCACGGCTTCGAGATCGACGAGGCCGAAGTCATCTACTGGGGCCGCTGCCCGACCTGTCGTGCCGCAGGCCCAGACCAACCATCCACCACTCTCCCCAAGCAAGTCCGTCAGAACACCCCGTCAGAAACAAGGAGCAAGTCATGAGCGAAACGCTCGAAGGTCAACCGTTCGACATCAACGACAACCAGCAGCCGAAATGCCCGGTGCTGGAGAGCCCGCACACCGCCACCGGCACATCGGCCAACCAGCACTGGTGGCCGAACCAGCTGAATCTGAAGATCCTGGATCAGAACTCCGCTGCGTCGAATCCGATGGGCGACGACTTCGACTACGCCGAGGAGTTCAAGTCCCTCGACCTCGCCGCCGTCAAGGCCGACCTGACCGCACTGATGACCGACTCCAAGGAGTGGTGGCCGGCCGACTACGGGCACTACGGCCCGCTCTTCGTCCGCATGGCCTGGCACTCCGCCGGCACCTACCGCACCCATGACGGTCGCGGCGGTGGCGGCACTGGCCAGCAGCGGTTCGCTCCGCTGAACAGCTGGCCCGACAACGGCAACCTCGACAAGGCCCGCGCTCTGCTCGAGCCGATCAAGAAGAAGTACGGCCGCAAGCTCTCCTGGGCCGACCTCATCCTCCTCACCGGCAACGTCGCGATGGAGTCCATGGGATTCACGACCTTCGGCTTCGCCGGCGGCCGCGCCGACGTCTGGGGACCCGAAGAAGACGTCTACTGGGGCCCGGAGAACGTCTGGCTCGACGACGAACGCTACACCGGCGACCGTCAACTCGAAGCCCCCCTCGGTGCAGTCCAGATGGGCCTCATCTACGTCAACCCCGAGGGCCCGAACGGCAACCCGGACCCCATCGGCTCCGGCGCCGACATCCGTGAGACGTTCGGCCGCATGGCGATGAACGACGAAGAGACCGTGGCACTGGTCGTCGGCGGTCACGCCTTCGGCAAGATGCACGGCGCAGGCCCCGAAGACTCGGTCCAGGCCGAGCCCGAAGGCGCACCGATGGAGCAGCAGCTCCTCGGCTGGAAGAACAGCTTCGAGAGCGGCGTCGGTATCCACGCCACCACGTCGGGCTTCGAAGGCGCCTGGAACTCCACGCCGACCAAGTGGGACAACAACTACCTCGAGACGTTGATGGACAACGACTGGGAACTCACCGAGAGCCCGGCCGGCCACAAACAGTGGACCTGCCCCGCACTCGCCGGCACCGTGCCCGACGCCCAGCGCCCCGACGTCTTCCACGCACCCGTGATGAGTACCGCTGACATGGCGATGAAGATGGACCCGATCTACGGCCCCATCTCGCAGCGCTTCCGCGACAATCCCGAGCAGCTCGATGACGCCTACGCCCGTGCCTGGTACAAGTTGCTCCATCGCGACATGGGCCCGCACGTCCGTCTGCTCGGACCCGAAGTCGCCCCGGAGCAGCCCTGGCAGGATCCGGTCCCGGCCGGTACCGCACTCAGCGACGCCGACGCGACCACCGTCAAGGCTGCGATCATGGACGCCGGCCTCAGCATCACCGACCTCGTCGAAACTGCGTGGGCGTCGGCGGCCACGTACCGCCAGAGCGACATGCGCGGTGGTGCCAACGGTGCCCGCATCCGTCTCGCCCCGATGAACGACTGGGCGGCGAACAAGCCCGACCAGCTCCGCCGTGTGCTGTCCGCCCTCGAGGGCGTGCAGTCGAGCGTCGGGGTCACCGTGTCCATGGCTGACCTCATCGTCCTCGGTGGCGCAGCTGCCGTCGAAGCCGCTGCCAAGGCCGGCGGCCACGTCGTCTCGGTGAACGTCAGCACCGGTCGCGGCGACGCCACGGCCGAGCAGACCGACGAAGAATCGTTCGCATGGCTCGAGCCGAAGAACGACGGCTTCCGGAACTTCTTGGGCAAGGGCACCAGCCACGTCGCCGAGCACCTGCTCGTCGACAAGGCCCAGCTCCTCGGCGTCAGCGCCCCCGAGATGGCCGCACTCGTCGGTGGTCTCCGTGTTCTCGGTGTCAGCACCGACAACATGGGTGTGCTCACCGAGCAGGTCGGCGTGCTCAGCAACGACTTCTTCGTCAACCTGATGGATCAGGGCACCGTGTGGTCTGCTGCGTCGGGCGCCGAAGATGTCTTCGAAGGCAAGGACCGTGCGAGCGGCGACCTCAAGTGGACCGGTTCACGCAACGACCTCGTGTTCGGCTCGAACTCGATCCTGCGGGCAATCGCCGACGTCTATGCAGCCGACGACGCTGGCGAGAAGTTCGCCAACGACTTCGCCACTGCGTTCGCCAAGGTGATGGACGCCGATCGCTTCGATCTTCGCTGAACACCGAACACCCTCGAATCGATCAGGACCCGGTCCTTGCCACCTCGGTGGCGAGGGCCGGGTTCGGTCGTTTTCTGGGGGGCGCTGCCTGATCGATGCTGGTGACAGGTCCCACCGCGGACGACGTCGACCGGTCCCCGACGTTCCACGCACGGCATCTCGACGCGTCGACGTACTCTGACAGCCGGCATCCCGACCGTGCAACGACTTCGTGCCGAGGAAAGAACGACCGACATGCAGACACAGACCTATGCGGACAGCGTGACTCGTCAGCGCGACGACCTACCCGGCATCTACGGCAACATCGACTTCACCATCGTGCCGGAACGGCTCGATCACGAGGCAACGATCGACGACGACAGATTTGCCGCGATGCGAGACGCAGCCCGCCGTGTGTTCGACCGACCCGACCTGCTCGAGACGATGCGCAACGCCACGATGACCGGCGACCGCATCGCCGACGCCTATGCCGCACTGATCCCCGAGTACGGCTTCCGCACACTCGTCGAGATGCTCGAATCAGCCTGCGCAGACGGCGTCGACAACGTCGAGGGCGCACCACCCGAACTCGTCGATCTCATCGCCGCGATGGAGCACACGCCCGCCTGGGTGGACATGGATCTCGTCGAGCAGGGCGCACGCGCCGAACGCATCCCGATGGCCACCGCCACGCCGCTCGCCATTCGCGGCGCCTTCCTCGCCACGTTTCTGAACAAGTACGCGGCGCTCCCGATGACGATGACCGGAACGCTGTCGGACGAAGCTGCCACCAAGCGCGTCTTCGAGACGGCCAGCTTCTTCACCGCCACCACCCTGCCCGGCGCACTCGACCGGTCGGGCAAGGGATTCGAGGCTGCCGCAAAGGTACGGCTGATGCACTCCATGGTCCGCTATCACCTCCTCGATTCGGGCAAGTGGGACGTCGCCACCTACGGCATCCCGATCCCGCAGGCCGACCAGATGCCTGCGGGCCTCATCGGTGTCTTCCTGATGTCGGCACAACTCATCCGCAAGGGCCAGACCGAGTTCACCCCCGAGCAGCGCGCCAGCGTCGAACTCTCGCGCTACCGCTGCTTCCTGCTCGGCCTCCCGGAGAACCTGCTCGGAGAGACCCCGCAGGAAATCGTCGACCTGTTGATCGCCCGCCATGTGTCGCTGCGCGAGGGCTACGACGACGAGACGTGTGGCGCACTGGTGCGCGGCACGATGAATGCCGACCTGTTCGACACGTCGTCGATCGCGGGTCGGGTACACGCCTGGTTGGAGAACGGCTTCTCGAAGTTCGTGTTGATCAAGAGCTTCCTCGGCGGTGACACCGAGCGTGCCGCATCGATCGGCATCACGTTCAGCGGGCCCGAGAAGATCGCTGCAGGCATCGCAGCGGGAACGATCGCGCTGAAGGCCACCGGATACCGGGTGGGGCTCCGACTCCCGCTCGTGTCGGACCGCGTCGACATCCGACTCAACCGGCGGATCGCGACACTCCTCGACACCTATGGTCACGCCGACTTCGTCACCGACGCCGACCGGTACCAGCTTCGCTGAGGAGCACACGACCGTGATCACCCAGGTCGCGCGAACCGATCGGTCCACGACGACGTACTACACCGGCGGCCTCGACGGTGGTGCGACGATTGCCATCACGGCGCCCGACGCCCCGGCAGCTACGCCTTCGTCTGCAGCATCCATCCGTCGATGGTCGGCACCCTCACCGTCGAGGGCTGACGACGCCGACGGGACAACGGCTGCCCGGAGCTCCCTAGCCTGGAGAAGGTGACTGATCGTGAGCGCTTCGTCCCCGGGCGAGTCGCCGCCGTCGCCGATCGCCTCACTGCACTGCCCATCGTCGCCGGTACCACTGATGACGACAGCCGATGGTCATCGCTGGTTCGGCTGGTGTCGGCGCTCTACCACTACGAGTTCCATGCGCTCGAGCAGCGGACCGTCGGAGCATGGGACCGAATCGGCACCGACGAACTCGCTGCTCAGGAGGTCACCGGCGACCTGACAGGTCTCCTCGACGGAGCGAACTACACGCCGGTCACCGATGCCGAACTCGACGCAGCAATGGACAGCGAGGCACTGATCCCGCTTCGCATCGACGTCGACTTCGACCTGTACGACGAGCTGCTGATCTACCGGCGGGGCGTGCGAACCGAAGTCGTCGACAAGAAGCAGTTCCTGCGCAAGCCCGAACCGATCGAGATCACCGTCGATGACGACGTCATCGTCCACAGCCGACTCAAGGATGCCGACTGGTTCGCGACACACGAGATCGATGCCGAAAAGCGAGGCGTTGTCCCGGGCGACGCCTCCCTCAAGCAGTTCCGCAACGTCCCACGCGCCGACATCGAGATGCTGCTCCCCGCCACCCAGGTCCGATTCCGCACGGTCGACACACTGAAGATCGCGGTGCCGGCTGTCGCTTCAGCTGCCGTCGTGCTGATGACCAAACTGCTCCCGACGCTGGGCCTGCTGTTCGTTCTCGCCGGTTCCTACATCGGCCTGCGCGACGACCAACCCGACATCGATCAGGCTGCGCTCCTGGTCCTCTTCGGCGGCACCGTCGCGCTCGGCGGCTTCATCTTCAAACAGTGGTCCAAGCTCAAGAACCGGCGGATCGACTACCTCAAGACGCTCTCGGAGAGCCTGTACTTCCGGACCGTCGCCGACGGGCCGGGTGTGTTCCACATCTTGCTGTCGTCCGCCGAGGAGCAGGAGGTCAACGAAGTGCTGATCGCCTACCGCTTGTTGCTCGCCACTGACGCTGCACCGACCACCGACGAACTGGACTTCGCCGCCGAGCAGTGGCTTCGTACTTCCTTGGAGACCGACATCGACTTCGAGGTGGACGATGCACTCGGGAAGCTGTCGCGGCTCGGCCTCGCGACAGCTGATTCGGACGGACGGTGGATACCGGCCCGACTCGACGAAGCACTGGTCCGGCTCGATGGTCACTGGGACGACCTGTTCAGCTTCGACGCCATCCCCGCCGCCGACACCGCACTGCCGGCGACCGACCACGATGCGACCGAGGATGCGGGCAACGATGCGGACGCCGCCCCCGCCTTGCTCAGATTCAGGCGGGTGGTGAGCCGCTTTCGCAATCGACTCGGGGACCGTTTGCTCGACTCTTGACCGATGCCTGGCCGGCCCCGATCCGGCTCTCTCCTCGGCACTCCGGCCGACTCCATGACACACGCTCTCACCGGCGACAGCATCCGAAGGTGCCGCCGAAACGGGGCGATGCGCGACACTGACGGCGTGACCAACGCATCGACAGAGCCCATCACCGGATCCGCGACCGCAACGATCGCCGCGCCGATCAGTGACGTGTACGCGGCGGTGACCGACGTGACTCGGATGGGTGAGTGGAGCCCCGAGTGCACTGCATGTAGATGGATCGGTGGTGCGACCGGGCCCGCGGTCGGTGCCGAGTTCGAAGGAGACAACGTCGCAGCACTCGGCCCGGTCACACTCAAGCGTTGGACGACGACGTCCAAGGTCGTGGACGCCGAGCCGAATGTCTCATTCGAGTTCATGGCCGAGAGCTACACATCGTGGCGGTACGAATTCGCCGAGCGGGACGGTGGAACGGTCGTCACCGAGTCGTTCAGCTACCCGCCCTACAGCGGCTGGCAGAAGCTCGTCTACGGCCGGCTGATGAACCGTCAGAAGGGCATGACCACCGGTATGCAGGCCACACTCGATCGCATCAAGCAGTCACTCGAAGCCTGACCGCTGCGCCTGACCATCGCGTCTGACTCCGGACCTGACCCTCCAATGACCACGAGTGAATTCGATACCGAGACGGCTGTCATCGCGAATGGTGACGGTCTCTACGCCGCGCAGCTGACGACGGCCTGGGACATCGGTGACAACGCGAACGGTGGCTACGCGATGCTCTCCGTCCTCCGAGCGATGCGCCAGGAGAGTGATCACACCGACCCGCTCTCGGTGACCACCCACTTCCTGCGGCCCATCCAGGGTGGAGGCACCGCCGAGATCGACACGGCGCTCGTCCGGCGGGGTCGAACCGTCAGCGTGTTGAGCGGATCGCTCACGATGGGCAAGACGCAACGGCTGAGCGTCAACGCGGTGTTCGGTGATCTCGACCCGGTCCTCGGCAACGACTCAGGTCACGGCGGCTCGGGTCCCAGCGACTCGGGTCACAGCGATTCGGGTCACGACCCCGTGATCGAGCTTCCCGCACCCGCGATCCCTCCTCCCGAGGCGTGCATCGACCGCACCGAACTCGCGCAGGGTGTTGCGCTGCCGATTGCATCCCGCGTCGACGTGCGCATCACCCCTGGATCTGCTGTTGCCGGCCAGTCCGAGCGGGCGATCACCGAGGGCTGGATCCGGCTGAGTGATGGAACTCCTCCGTCGGTCATGTCGTTGCCGCTCTTCGCCGATGCCTTCCCCCCGTCGCTGTTCGCCAAGCTCGGCAGCGTCGGCTGGGTCCCCACGATCGAGCTCACCGTGCACGTCCGTCGTGCACCCGCCGACGGCTGGGTGCAGGCTCGCTTCGAGTGCGACGACCTGGCCGGTGGGCGCATGATCGAGAGCGGCACGCTGTGGGATCGCACAGGTCGCGTCGTCGCCCGATCGCGTCAACTCGGCCTGTTGCTCACCAGCTGAGTTCACCACTGGTCAGGACATCCGGCCAGGTCAACGGGCCGCAGGGAGAGTGCGGAACGGCGGCCAGAGCAGCGGGGCATTTGGAGCCGCGGGGTCTGACCAGCAACATGGGGTGATGACATCGTCGTACCCGACCTGCTCACCCGACGATGTCGCCTGGCTCACCGGCGCCCAGATGATCGAGGTCGATCGCGTGATGATCGAGACGATGCGCATCGGTCTCACCGAAATGATCGAGAACGCTGGCCGTAACCTGGCGCAGCTCGTCATCGACCGGTTCGAGCCGTCGAGCGTCACGATCCTCGCCGGACCGGGAGGCAACGGTGGCGGCGGTCTGGCTGCGGCTCGTCACCTCAAGAATCGGGGCGTCGACGTCAGCGTGACCCTCGGCAGCACTCCCGAGGACTTCGCCACCGTGCCGGGTCACCAGTACACGATCCTGCGCCGCATGGGTCTGTCGATGGCCTCCGAACCACGGTACTCCGATGTCGTCATCGACGCCCTCGTCGGATGCGGCATGACCGGAGCGCCGCACGGACGAGTCGGCGAACTCATCTCGGCGATCGGCGGCATCGGCGACCACGTCGTCGCCCTCGATGCGCCGTCGGGGCTCGACGTCACGACCGGCACGGTGCCCGGAGCCGTCGTCCATGCCAACGCCACCCTCACGCTGGCATTGCCGAAGGCGGGCCTGCGGCACGCTCCGCAGGTCGGCGAGCTCTACCTCGCCGACATCGCCGTGCCGCCGTCGGTGTTCGACGCGATGGGCGTCGGGCCCACACCCGACTTCTACCGCAGTGTGATCCTGCGCATCCAGGCTCAAGCCTGAGCGCACGGTCATCCAGATCGGACGCCTCGCCAGGTCAGTCAGCCGCACGACGCCGGCGTCGGGTTGCAGCGATCAAGAGTGCGCCCAGCAGGATGAGTCCGAGTGCCGTCCACAGTCGGGCCGGCCAATCGGAGCCGGTGACGGGGAGGACGGCGGTCACCTCTGGCGCGCTCGGCACCCTTGCCAGCACCGTGATCTCTGCGCTCGCGCGGCGTCCATCGGCCGATGATGCGACCATCATGTAGGTGCCGGCTCGCGGCATCCCGGCCGCCACGATCGTCGCTCGACCGTCGGCATCCGCCAGCACCCAACCAATGACCGAGTTCTCGACGGCGAACGTGACGAACGTGCGTGCCACAAACCCTTCCGCTGTGAGCGTGACCTGCTCACCGGTGGTGACCAGCGCAGGCGTGGCTGCCAGCACAGGCGCTGGCTGCGGCCCCGTCGGCGGAGGTTGGTTCGCCGTCGTGGTGGTGGTCGTGGCCGGGATGGTCGTCGTGGTCGTGGTGGTCGTGGTCGGGGTGGACGTCGTGGTCGGGGTGGACGTCGTGGTCGGGATGGTGGTCGTGGTGGTGGTCGGGGTGGCGGTCGTCGTGGTGGTGGTGGTGGGATCGTTCACGTCGACGGATGTCGTCACGCTTCCGGTGGCACCGTCATCGTCGGTCACGGTCAGCATCACGAGATAGGTGCCAGAGGCTGGGAAGGTGTGCGAGATCGTCGGTAGAGACGAGATCTCGGCGATCGTGAGGGTCGGGCCAAGAATTCCGTTCGCCGTGGGAGAGTCACCGAAGTCCCATTCGTACGAAACGATCATTCCGTCTGGGTCGCTCGAGCTGGACGCGTCGAAATCGACGACAAGACCCGCCTTGGTCACGGTGAATCGCGCTACTGGGAGCTCGTTCCCGAGGGTCGACGGGACGGTGACCTCCATCGACCGGAACCCGACGGCACCGTCGTCGTCGATCACCTGCAAGCCGACTCGATACGTCCCCGGCTGCGAGTACGTGTGCACTGGAGCCCCTACCGCGACCTGCCCGTCACCGAAGTCCCATTCGAGTGCCTCGACCGTGCCATCCAGGTCGGTCGACGACGATCCGTCGAAGTCGACGACAAGCTCGGCAGTTTCACTTACGAACCTGGCGGTCGGCGCAAGGTTCGCATCCGTGCCGACGCCGATCGACCGCGTGTACGAGTCCGAGGCGCCGAACAGGTCGACAACCGTCAAAGTCACGTCGTAGCTTCCGTCGGTTGGGAAGACATGATCGATGGTCGCCCCCGAACCGATCGGTGTACCGTCGACCTCCCAGACCCACTGGATTGGTTGACCGTTCGGCCCATCTCCATCGCTCGACGCTGATCCGTCGAGGGTGGCAACGAGTCCGCTCGCCCGTCCGACGAAAGCTGCCGTCGGTGCGAGATTGACGATGTCGGCGACGACGACCTCGATCGTCGTCGCATCGGTTGCTCCGTCGTCATCGGTCACGGTCAGCCTGACCTGATAGGTGCCGGGAGCTGAATACCGATGGTCGACAGTGGGCCCTGCGCCTGCGGTGTCGTCACCGAACTCCCACCGCAACTCGACGAGTTCACCGTCAGGATCCGACGAGCGGAACGCATCGAAGGCGACGACCAGCGGATCACTGAGGTCCGGCTCCCCCGTCGCAATCGCCACGTCACTGGACAGAGCGCCAAGTGCCCACAGCGCGTCGGCGATCGGTGGCAGGTTCGGCGGGTCGACCACCACGTCGACAGAAGTTCGGTCGGTCGCCCCGTCGTCATCCGTCACCGTCAGGTCGACCACATAGGTTCCTGGAGCGATGTAGGTGTGGTCGACTGCGGCTCCGGTCGCCGAGCTGCCGTCTCCAAACGCCCAGAATATTTCGACCAACGTTCCGTCCGGATCGAACGAACCAGCGCCGTCGAACGACCTCGTCGATGAGTCTCCGGTCGGCTGGACATCTGCGAACGGAGCGATGTTGTCGGTCAGCCTGACCGTTGCTCCCGGCCCGAACGGGAGCACCCCGGTCGGCGACGTTCCCCGGGCTGTGGCGTCATAGGTGCCGGCGTCGATCGGGAGGTCGACCCCGACGTGCCAGGACATCGATGCCCCGGCCTCGATCTCGACCGCGTTCCAGGTGAGTCGCCCGCCTTCGTCGGCGGGTTCCAGAGTCACGTCGCCCGTCGTCGTCCCGGGCAGGTACGCGAAGCCCGGCGGGAGTTCGAGCGCGATGCTGGAAGCGATGACCGGGGTCGTCGTGACCGGGTTGGCGATCGTGATCGTGTATCCGTTCGACCCCCCGACCGAGTCGACCGCATCGTCAGGAACGACATCGAGCTGCAACGGCGAGTAACCGAACGGTGAGAAGACGGTGAGATGGGACTCGGTGCGCGATTCCCCGGGAGCCAGAGTGATCGACCAGCTGATACCTGCACCGTTGTCGATGTCGTCTGCGCACTGGCACGAACCATCGAACGCCTGCTGCGAGGCGATCGCGTCCCACACGTCGTCGGCGAGCCCTTCGAAGCCGGAGGCACCAGGTGACAGGGGTAGCCATTCGATGATCCGACCGTCGGCAGCGACGCATGCAGCGGCGCCGGATGTCGCATCGACCCGACCGAACCCGGTGTCGAAGTCTGCAAGTTGGCAGTCGCCCGCCCTGTAGAGCGTCAGCGAAGCGGGGACAACGCCCATGTTGGTCAGCGTCAGGTCGGTGCGGTACGACTCCTCGCCGGTGACGTATGAGTCGACCTCGTGCAGCACGATCCCCGTCGCGCCGACGCCCACGGTGGTCTCGATCGTGGCGGGGTCAGCGAGTGTTCCGTCTCCGGACGGTGCGGTCTGCGAGAGCCGGGTGAAAGTCGTGCGCGGCTGGGGCGGGTTACCGCTGCCTGAGATCCGTGCGGGTCCATACAGCACGCCGTCCGTTGCGACGAACGTTCCGCAGCCGAAGTCGGCGAAGAACGCTCCGAGGTCGTCGCCGATGTACTCGGTGGCGCAGCTCAAGGTCGATGCGACATCGACGTACAACAAGGGTCCATCGCTCACGATCTCCTCGAAGCTGGCGAAGGCGCGGATGGTCACGGTACCCGTCGCCGACGCGCCGACGTCGTCGACGATCGAGTAGGTCGCCTGGTCGCCGACGACGCTGGCATCGTTCGGCGTATACGTGCAAACACCACCCAGGTCGCAGACGAGAACTCCGTTGCTCGTTCCGCCGGCGGAGACGAAGCTGAACGGGCGGCCGTCCGGATGTGAGTCGTTGGCGAGCAGATCGAGTGTCGCCGGGAACCCCTTGTCGAAGGTCAAAGTGTCGGGCGCCGGCGCTGGTGGGTCGGCGACCGGATCGACGGTGATGGTGACGACCCCGATGCTGCGCCGACCCGTGCCGTCGGTGATCGTGTAGCGGAACGCGTCGGTGCCGTTGAAGTCGCGAATGGGTCGGTACGTACACGTCGCCCCACTGCACGTCACGCGACCAGATGACGGAGCGGTCGTGCCGAGCAACGTGATCGGGTCACCATCGGGGTCGACGTCGTTGGCGGCCGGAGAGATGGTGACCGCCGTGTCTTCTGCCGTCGTCACGAAATCCGGGTTGGCGGCCGGCGGGTCGGCGGCGTCCACGACCGTGAGCGTCACTGCGACCGGATCCGACCACGCACTGCCCACGTACGACGCCCGATAGGTGAAGCTCGTGGCCCCCACGAATCCAGATGTCGGCGTGAAGGTGAAGCCTCCGTCCTCGGTCATTGCGACGAATCCGGATGCAGGCTGCGTCACAAGCTCGACTGACAGCGGAATCCGTGGTGAAGTATCGTTCGCCAGCACCCCGGGCGCGGGCACCCTCAGCGACGCGTCCTGTCGAGTTCCGTAGTCGTCCGCCTCGGGATCAGGGGAGGGCAGCTTGACCTCGATCGTGACGGTTGCGGGCAGGCTCTCGTCGGTTCCGTCGGTTGCGACATAGGTGAACGTGTCGATGCCGAGGAAGCCAGGGTTGGGTTCGTAGAGCGTCGCAGAGCCGAACGTCGCAACCGACCCGTGCGCCGGGTTGTCGACCACGGTCACGTCCACATCGTCGCCCTGGGCATCGAAGACGGGCAGGTCGATCCCGACGGCAGTGTCCACCTCGGTCACTACGTCCATGTCCTCCACCCACGGCGCGCTCGACATACCGGCACGCACCCGGCGAAGGTCATCCGCCAGGATCGTCGAGGCGTCGAACATCTCGGCACCGACCTCGTCCAGTTGTCGGGCGAGTTCGATCCCCGTCAGCGTCTCGATCGGCGCCACGTCCAGCGCCAGGAGCAACGCCACCGACTCGTCGATGTCCTCCTGGGTCGCTCCGGCAGCCAACGCGGCTTGTCGTTCGAAGTCGTAGATGCCCTCTGCTGCAACGCGGTCCTGCAGCGTCTGGAGTTCGGCCAGCCACTCTGGCGTCATCAACGGCTCGCTCGGCGAGCGACCGTCGGCTTCGAGATCAGCGAGCAGCTCACTCGCAACACCCGGAACCAATTGAGACCAATCGGCGACCCCCGACATCGCCTCGATCGCACCGCCAAGCCGCTGGCCGAGTTCAGGGGCAGCCAGCCCGAGCAGTGTTTCCAGCTCGAACTGCAGCTCGGCCATGACGAGTTCGTTTTCAACCAGCGCCAGGTCGGCCGCATCCTGATCACCAGATGTGAGCGGCAACGGACCCGCCGCCAATTCCGTGGGAGCGGCCTGCGCAGCAATGACCGGGGCGACGGTCGCGAATGACGTGAGGCCCTGCGCCGACAATCGAGCGCCTCGCAGCCCGACAGCTCCGAAGCCGTCCAGTTCATCCGCCACGGCCCGCGCTATAGCAGCCAATTCGTAGTTCTTGTTGACGAGGACAGAGCAGATCAGATCGCCGACGACCTTCTTGATCTGCGCAGTCACTTTCCCCTTGAGGAGCTTCTTTGCGTTCGACTTCAGCGTGGTGTTCAGGTTCGCAATCTTGGCTTCCATGATCACCTTGCTGCCGCGCGCCTCGGCCGACGGATCGGAATCCGCGTAGAAGTACGTCGTCTTGAGCCGCTGCGCCTCCAACTTCGCAGACAGTGTGGTGGTGATCACCGAATAGGCACTCGATGCGACTTTCTTCTCCACTGCGCCCTGAACGTACGACGTCGCAAGGTTCTCACCGATCTGGTTGCCGATCATGTACGCAATGCCGGCCGGGCCCGACGTCACGAGCTTCGACAGGCTCAGGATCTGCTTCGTGTACGCCAGTGCCATGCAGCCGGCCTCAAGTACGAGCGCCGTCTGCTCAAGCGTGTCGGCGAACTGTCGCATGTGCTGGGCGACCGACGCGAGTGGGAACAAATCACACGAACCCCCGAAGCAGGTGACAGTGAAGGCCGGTGTGATCGATCGTGTACCGGTGTTCAAGTACTCAACGACTGCTCTGTACCGCCCGGGGGCGAGCCGCCCGACCGAGCTCACCAGGCCGTTCGTCCAATCGACCGACGGATAGCTGCGGACCGGCGCGAGTTCGGCGCCCGGTCGACACGATGGAACGGTGGGGCTGACCGCAGCGACATCCGCTGCTGCGAAAATGCAGACATGCACCTTGGTCACCCCTTCTGGAGCGCCCTGGTCGAGCAGACCGACCGGCTGTGCCTCGTTGAACGCCGCTTGGAACCCGCCTGCGGGATCAACCGTGATCAGGTCACTGGCGGCAAAAGGATCGGGACGCCAATCAGGGTGCGTCGCCCCGACCGTTCCGGGGACGATCTCGCTTGTGCCGTTCGTGACATCGACCAACATGAGACCGTCACGACCGGAATACGCCACTGCACCACCGTCGGGCGACCACATAGGATTTCGAGCGAAATCGCCGACGTCGGTCAACTCGGTGAAGCTTCTCGGGTCCAAACCGTCGGCGCTCATCACCGCAAGCAAGCGGCTGGAGTTCGAGCAGCTGGCATTGAGTGCCAACAACGTGCACCCAACGAGGACGACCTGTCGACCATCGGGTGAGTACGAACCCTCCATGTAGCCCCGGAGCGCACGTCGGCTCTCGATGATCTCACTGCCGGACTTGCCACCCACGATCAGATTGAACGCACCGCTTGCAGGGTCGGGGAACAGTGGACGACGAAACAGCTCGCCGATCGGTGGCGCAACGCTCTCGAAGTACTGGCCCTTGCGTAGGTTGACGATGTAGGAATCACCCGAGGGGGCCCATGCGGGATCGGTCAGCATCGGGAACTGGCCGACCGGACCCACCTCGGTGAACTTCCCCGACGTTTCGTTGTAGCGTGCCAGCAGCACATCGATCGGGGCGCGATTCCATGTGGCCTCAGGGCTCTGCCAATCGTTGTAGAGCACGTCACCGTTCGGACCCCAATCCGGAGCGAACCCCACCAAACCGGTGCTGCGGATGTCGCCCGGTGCATCGAGGTCCGCCGCGTCGAACACGACCAGGCGGGCATCACCGATCAGTACGTCGCCGCGATTCAACGCCGGCTGGAACAGGCGGGATCGCTCGGCCGTCGACCACGAGACCGCCATGATCTGGCGACCATCCGGTGACCAGGTCGGATCCGTCTCGTCCGTGTTCGGCGAGTCGGTCAGATTCCACGTCTGACCAGTGGCGACATCGATCGCGCAGATGTCGTAGCTCCGTGCGTCGAGGCACGAGAAGGCGATGGTGCCCGTCGAAGAGGACGGGGCGGCGGTGACCAAACCCTTGATGCACCCTGCGTTGGTCAGTGCTGGCCCGCTGAGACAGTCTCGTCCTGACTCGGCAGCGACCACACTCTGAACGGGCCGAATCGTCAACCAAGTCCCCACGAACAAAACCAGCGAGAGCACGACAGCAGCCACTCGGACACTCGCTCGACGATCCTTGACCATTCCGCTCACGACCCGCTCTCCTCTGATAAATCCCCAACGCCGTTCGTGTCGACCATTCCGCCTCTCCGCCGGGCCACGACGATGAGCACCGCTCCGGACATCGCAATCAAAATCGCCCACCACAACGGAGTCCGTGAATCAGTGCCCGTCGCCGGCAGATTGTCGGTCGGGACCGGTCCGGTCACTTCGACCGTGGCCCCGCGGATCTCAGGGACGCCGTCGACGATGCTCCAGAGGATGAACTGGTGCGAGCCGGCAGCGATCGCGAGAGGAATGGTGGCCGTCATCGCACCTCCGGTCGTCCCCGACGCGAGGACCTCTGGCTCGGAGTACATCACGAGTCGGAACCGGGACGTGCCCGACGGCAAGGTGAATGTGATGACCTGACCCGGGACCACCCTGTCCGGGAAACCCAGGAGCGGTTGGTAGAACGGCGGCGGGGTGTCGGGCACCGACGGCAGCGTCGTCCCGGGAACCGTCGTCGATGTCGTCGTCGTGGTCGTCGTCGAACCTCCTGGGACCGTCGTGGTCGTCGTGGTGGTCGAATCTCCCGGCACCGTCGTGGTGGTCGTCGTGGTGGTCGTCGTCCCGCCGGCGGTGCTCGCCGTGACGGTCACCGCCACGACCGCCTGGGCTGTTGCACCGGTGGGGTCGCTGACCTCGTAGGTGAACGAGTCGAAGCCCTCGTACGCAACGTCGGCGGTGTACCTGCAGGTGCCGTCCGGGTCGCACGCGACATTGCCGTGAGCCGGGTCGCCCACCGACGTCACCGTGATGGCATCTGCGTCGGGATCGCTGTCGTTGACGAGCACCCTGACCGTTCCTTCGACCCCGGCTTCGACCGTCAGCCTGTCAGCGGCGGCGACCGGGCTCCGATTGGTCCCGGACGGGGCGACCGTGACCGTGACCACGTGGATCACCTCGACACCATTCGATCCGACGATCACCACTTCGAACTCGTCGGTCCCCACGAAGCCATCGTCCGGGGTGTAGGTGCACGTGCCGTCTGCTCGGCACTCGACGGTCCCGTGTTCGGGCTGGATGACGTCGGTGATCGCGAGCGATCCCCCGTTCGGATCGGCGTCGTTGCCCAGCACGTCGATGACGGTCGGACCGCCGGCGATCGCAACGGTGTCGTCGGGTGCGATCGCAGGGGGCGGCAGGATCGCCACGCCGGGGGTCGCCGAAGGGTGCCGCAGCTGGCGGTCCTCGCCGAACAGGGTCGCGACCACGTAACCGGCAGACCCACTCGGGATCGAGGCCGTGGTGATGCCCGCGCCCACCGTCGCGAGCGGAACCCTGCCGCCGGCCGGGTACACCTCGTATCCCGTGGCACCGTCGACTGCCGACCAGGCGAGCTGGTCGTGGCCACCGGCGCTCAGCGCTGAGAAGGCAAGCCCCTCGTCCGGCCGGGATTCGATCTCGACAGCCGCCGGATCGGCTGACGTCGACGCACCAGCGGCAAGGCCGGTGAACGCCTCGGTCAGATCGCCACCGTCGAACTCGCCGCCGATCGGAGCGGCTGCCATCAACGCCGCACGCCCCGTCGGCCCTCGCGCACACAGGTTGCAGGCCACGAGTTGACCGTTGAAGTTCGGGATCAACCAGATGTCGATCCACACCGTCTGCAGCGGGTCGATCGCATCGGTGCGCACGAAACGATCGGTCCACGGTGCGTACTCGAAATCGCCGTCGCCGCCGAGGGTGCCCAATTCGGCACCGACGTTGTAGATCGGGCCGTCGCTCACGTTCTCGAAGCCGAGGCGGACCAGGTACGGCTTGCCGCTCCGCACCTGGCGTTGCGCCCGGACCCGAATGTTGAGCGCATCTGTCCCCCACACCTTCACCGGCTTCTGGGTTCGCGCCTGGAGCAGGATGGGTGACCCGACGGGATCGAGCATGCCGGTGTAGCTCGCCCCGAGGTCGTACTCGCCCGCCACGTCGCCACGCACGATCCACCGGGCGACGCCTGTCTTGCCCGAGGGGATCGGAGCCAGTTCGACCAGCAGCGATTGAGGTTCGGTCGTGGGTGCCAAGGACAAGCCGGCGGGAAGGTCGAGCGCCGCCGCGCCATCGACGAAGGCGAACCCCTTCGGCGCCAGGTTCGCGACCAGCAGTGTGACCTCGTAGAACTCCTTCAGGAACGATGCCGTCACCGGAATGATCAAGACCGTGATCACCGGCCCCTTCTCGGTTTCCTCGCCCTCGATCGTGATGTCGCCGTCCGGGCTCGTACACGACGTGTTGTCGGCGTTGCAGGCCCAGTCGAGGGGGAGGTCGAAGAAGACGCCGGCGTTGTTGACGAACAGGCCACCGAGCATCGACTCGATCTCCGGGTACGGCGGATCGACTGCGAAGGACAGTCTGATGTCGAACTGGAACACGTTCTGGTTGGCCGGATCGTTCACGTCGATGCCGGCGGCGATGATCTCGTCGAGCGTGAGGCGTCGCGACTCGAGCGTCGCATTGCCGACCGTGCCGGGCTTCAACGCCACTTGGGCGACGCCGAGGCCACCGCTGACACGCGCTCGGCCGATCGACGGCAGATAGCCCAGCTTGTACGCATAGACCGAGAAGCGGCCATCGGGAAGATTGGTGAGGTTGGCGACACCGTCGTCACCGGACCGGGCGCTGTATCGGAATCCGTCGACGTCGAGGACCGAGACGTCGGCGGCACGGACAAGGTTGCCCTCGCTGTCGACGACCGTCACTTCGAGCCCGCCCGACGCTCCCGCACCCTGCTCGCGTACGTCGACCGTCAACGTGTCGGTCGCCTCTTCCGTGCCCGATCGAATGGTGAGCGTCGCGGTGTAGATGCCCGGCGACGAGTAGATGTGTTGGACGTTGCGGCCGACCGCGGAACCACCGTCGCCGAAGTCCCAGATGTACGACTCGATTGCGTAGAACGGCAAGGACGCTCCGCCGTCGAAGGCGATCGGGAGCTGTTCTTCCGCCACACGATCGTCACCGGCCCTGGCGACGATGGGTTCGTCGGGCACGACGATCACTCTCTGGGTCGCCCGGGCGATGCGAGGCCCGTTCGAGACGGCGAGCACGGCGGTGTACACGCCGGGCCGCTGATATTCATGGGTTGCGACCTCACCGAATTCGGTGACGCCATCGCCGAAGTCCCATCGGTACAGGGTCGCAGCCGATGTGTTCTCACTGAACGAGGCATCGAAGGTCGAGGTCTGGTTGACACGCACGACCGTGCGATCGACACCGAGCACGGCGGTTGGTGTCGGAAGCTGGAACACCCGGACGAGTTTCGACGCGTCGTTGTTGAGAGGTCGGGAGTCGGCAGCGTTGGCCAGGCGCCAGGTCACCGTCTGCTGCGTTGCGCCGGTGTCGAGCGGTGTCACCACCAGACTGATACCGGCGCGACCGATCGACGCGAGAGGGCCGGCGTGCGTGCATTCGACCGTCGTCGCTCCCGACTCGACACACGACCATTCGGCCTCTTGCACCCGGACGAAGTCGAGCGACGCCCCCAGGTCGACGGTGACGGTGGTCGGCCCGTCGAGTGCAGACGCACTCACGTTGTAGACGGTCGCAGCGATGACGTCGTTGACGCCGACGGTGACGTCCTGGATGGAGTAGCTCTCGATCGCGAGGTCCGGATCGGGCACGGGCAGGATCAGCCGCCCGTCCTCCGGCTGATCATTGAGCGGGTTGGTGTCGGATCCGTTGATGACGGTCGGCGCAATCCAGATGTTGGAACGGTTCAAGCTGGCGCCGATGTCAGCGCGAACGACCACGTCGGGCAACTGCGCACCCGGGCCGAGCGGGCCTGGGTGGGTACACGTGACGACGCCATCGGCGGTGTCGCACGTCCACTCGTCGGCGGTGACGTCGACGATCTGGACATCCACGACATCGGTCCCCGGTAGGCAGCGACCCTGTTCACCGACCGACAGGTCTTCGAGGACACCGCACTCGATCCGCTGGATCAACGTGATCGGCCCGGTGGACGATTCGACGCCGCTGTTGCGAACCGTCGTGGTGAGCGTCGCCCGTGATCCCGGATGCAGGTTGGTGACGGTCGTACTCGGCGAGAGGTCGACCGGCTGGACGACCGGGACACCAAAGGTGTTGCCGAAGGGCCCGAGAACACTCGCCGAGTTGTCGGCGTCGAAGCTCAGCGGCTGACCCAGCACCGTCCACGAGATCGTGGTGCAGCCGCGGAGCAGGCGGGTCCCGAACTCGATGGGCTCGCACGACTGGCCCTCGTCGAACCGCTCGCCGTCGGCCGCGAGGTCGACCACCAGGTCAGGGAGGGATCCGCCCGATGCGACCGGTCCTGGATTGGTGCACGTGAAGTCACGAGCGATGATCGTCGTGCACGTCCAGCCGCTCCCCGCAACGCCGACTGGCACGAACCCCACATCGGTCGTCGACGCGTCGGATCTGATGGTCGTGACACCGTCGGCCGGTCTCGTGCCGATGTTCTCGACCCTCAGCACCATGGGGTTCGTCCGCCCCGCAACCGCATCGCGACCATCGAGCGACAGGGTCAGATGGGGGATCCCCTGGACCGCGATCGGCGGTGTCAAGACGGCGTTGTTCCGGGGATCACCGTCACCGGCGTTGTCGACGACTGCACCGAGTGCGAAACCCGGATACGCGCCGAGGGCGATCGGGAACTCAGCGGTGATCGTCGGGAACGAAGCTCCCGGCGGCACCGTTGCATCGGTCTCGCACTGCACGATGCCGTCGTCGACGATGACCGCGCATGCCCATCCCGCCCCCGAAACGGTTGCTGTCACCGACGCAGGCGGGAGGTCGATGTCAACCGTCGTGACACCCGTCGAGTCGACCTGCCCGAAGTTCCCAACGACAGCAGCGACGATCAGGTCGTCGCCCACGTCGACGGTCCGCGGCGCGGTCAATTCGACACGGTGATCGGGCGCCCCGTTGACGACGAAGAACGCCGTATCCCGGTTGTCGAAGTCGAACCGGCTCTCGCCCGGGACCATGATCTCGGCGAAGATCTCCGAACCGGGGAAGGCGTCGCCGGCGACGAAGACCTCGAAGGTGAGTGTCGGGTAGGAGCCAGTCGCCGGCACGGGGTCCGTCGTCGAGCACGTGAAGTCCCGGTCGACGGGAACACACGACCATCCGGTGCCGGTGAAGGCGCCCCGGATCAGTCCCGGGCCAGGCGTCACGCGCAGTGTCGCCGCCCCGGGCGGAGCGACGCCCCCGACGTTCTCGAACACGATCTCGAACGTGCGCGTGTCGCCGATCTCAGCGTCGGCACCATCTGTCGGATCCACGACATCGAGTTCGAGATCGACGCCGAGCGTGGGGACGCTCAGCGACGCGGTGTTGTTGCTCGTCCGGACGTCACCGTCTCCGTCGACCTCGACGGAGAACGACGTCGCCGGATACCCGCTCAGGAACACGTCGTCGAACGAGTTCGTCATCGGCGGGAGTTCACCTCCCGCGGGAACCGGGCCGGGGTGCGTGCACTCCGTCGTACCGAGCAGGTGGAAACAGTCCCAACCGGGTCCGCCGACGACCGGAAGCGAGGTTGCGCCCTGTTGCATCACCAGCGTCACCGGTCCGGGAGCGCTCTCGACGCCGAGGTTGCGGACGACGACGGCGATCGCACCGGGTTGCAGGACGACGAACGGATCAGGCGACGGCGACATCTCGACGGTGAGGTCGATCGGCACCCGCACCGCGATCTCGAGCGTCGCATCGTCGTTGCTGCTGTCGCCGTCGCTCGGATCGTCGACCCGCGCTGCGACCGTCGTTGCCGGCTCATCCGCAAGCGCCGGGATGGCGGTCACGGTGAGGCCCGGAAGCTCGGCGGAGGCGTCAACCGGTCCGGCGTGGGTGCACTCGAGCACGTCGGATGCTGTCGAGCACACCCAGCCGTCACCTCCTCCCGAAGCCACCCGATCGATCTTCACTGTCACCGGCCCGATGGCAGGACCGGTCCCGACATTCCGCACGATGGCTTCCAGCGTGCTCTCCCGACCGACGACCCACGGCGAAGTGGCTGCAAGCGAGATCGTGAGGTCGGCAGGCACGACGACGGGCGTGGTCTCGGTGTCGCTGCTGTTGCCAGGGTTCGCGTCGAAGCCGGTTGCCGTGGCGGTCAGCCCCGCCACGCGTTCGGCGGTCACGAGCACAGTGACGTCGACCGTGAGAACGGGGTAGACCCCGAGTGGTTCGAGCACATCCGATCGTGAGCACACGACATCGGGTGCGGCGGCGCACTCCCAGCCGTCACCAGCGGCCGACCTGACCTCGATCGGGCCCGTGCTCGCGAAGCCGATCGAGACGATGCCGACCGTTGCGACCGCTCCTTGGTTCCCGACGGTCACGGCGTAGGCCCCCACGCCAGGGGCGGTGAAGGTCGCGCCACCGTCGTCGACGCCGACCGTCAGGTCGGGAGAGGCGAGGATCGTCGAGCGGAAGGCGAAATTGTCAGACAGATCGGCATCGCCGCCGCCGCTCACCGAGACGCCGAGTGACACCTGGTTGCCGCCTCCGCTCGTGGTCTGGACGGTGACGGTGAGCGTCGGCAGTGCATCGCCGGGCGCGACCGGCGCAGACGTCGTACAGGTGCCGGTCGTGCCGCTGAGCACGCACGTCCAACCGAGTCCGGACGCAGCGGCGAAATCGGCCGGACCATTCGCGTCGAGACCAACCGTGATCTCGCCATCGGACGTCGACGTTCCGACGTTGGAGACGACCACGTCGTAGTCACCCGTCTGACCGGCGGTGACGACCGAGGCGCCGTCGATGCCGATGGTCAGGTCGACCTGTGACTCGACCGGCGTGACGGCGCCGGCAGTGTCGTTGCCCAGCCGCCCGTCGCCGGGGTGGCTCACGCGATAGGTGGTGCTGAGACTCCAGTCGTACGTCGGTGCCTCGACCGTGACGGTCAGCGTCGGGAGAGAGGCGCCTCCATCGAGCGGACCCGGGTGCTCGCAGTCGACCCCGTCTCCGTTCGTCGTGCACGTCCAACCAGTTCCGACTCCTGTCGCCGACACGGCGCCGAACGAGCGGCCACTGACATTGATCGTTCCCGTTGCGTTCGCTGTCCCGACATTGCTCACGATCACGTCGATCTCGCCCGTCTTCCCGGCCGGGATCGTCGCGCCACGATCATCGACAGCAATCGTGAGATCGACCGGCGACTCGATCGTCACGATCGAGTTGGCGTAGTCGTTCAAGTCGTTCGCGTCGGTCGCACCCCGCACGTCGACGTAGACATCGCCGCTGCCATCGAGGGTCACGCCTGCGGTGGCAGTGAACGTGATCGGGGGAAGTGAACCCGAGGCCGGTACCGGCCCGGGGTTCGTACACACCGCTCGGCTCAACTGGTCGAGCACACAGACCCAGTCCGTGCCGGTGGCTCCAGGCGCCTCGTAGAAGTAGCCGACGAACGTGACGTTCACGGGGCCGACCGCTTCGGTTGCGAGCAGGTTGGTGACAGTTGCCTCGATCGAGAACTGCTCGCCGAACGTGGCGGTCGTGTCCGCAACGTCGATCGTGAGGTCGGACTCGCCGGCAACCCTCGTCGAGACCGACATCCAGTCGTTGTCACTGCGTTGGTCGAGGTCGGCGATCAGGTAACCCTCGGACCACACTGCGTCTGCGGTTGATGCGAGATCGGCAGACAGGATGAGCGACGGAAGCTGCCCTCCCACGGGGAGCGGACCAGGGTGCTCACACGAGATCGACCGTTCGGACGACGACGTGCACACCCATTCGGCGCCTGCGCCGACGATCCCTGTGAACCCGAAGGCCAGGTCGGCGCCAACCGTGAACGGGCCCGGGAACTCGTCGGTGCCCGTGTTCGTGACGGTCATGAAATAGCTGTTGGGGTTTCCGACCAGGAACACCGGCGTCGCCGGTTCGATGGCGATCGCAGCGTCGAGGCTCGGCGGGAAGGCCGTGGTCAGCTCGACGAAGTTGTTGTCGGTTCTGCCGTCTCCGCCGCCTGCGACATATGCCGATGTGGTGACCGTGCCGTCGTAGCTGCTGTTCGGGACCACGGAGAAGACGAGCGGGTCGAAGCTCGAACCGCCCGCCACAGCGTCGCTCCGACCGCACGAGTTGAACGAACACGTCCAGCCCGTTCCGAACGCTCCGACGATGTCGATGCCCGGGGGGACGTAGATCCAGGTGTCGACGGTGTCGGTCGAGGCGCTGGCACCGATGTTGCTCACCGTCACGGTGTAGGTGGTCTCGACCCCGGCGACGAATGGGCCGTCGTCGACGATGGCGAGAACGAAGTCGACCGGTGCTTCGACCACATCGTCGATGGTCACACCGTCGTTCAAGTACCGGCGATCCTCGGGGTGGAAAACCGAAACGTACGTCGAAGCCACGCCGCTGTACGTCGGCTCGACGTCACCCGAGTACGTGATGACCGGGACCGACCCACCGGGAACGACATCGGCGAGGTAGGTACACGTCGCCCCATTGAAGGACGTGGTGCAGCTCCAGCCCGAGCCGGCGGCGGCGGCGACCACCAGCGGCTGCCCCGAAATGTTCACCTCGATCTCGCCGGCGGGCACCGTGGCAGTCCCGAGTTGCTCGACGGTCACCTCGACGACTCCGACCGAGCCGACCGTGAGCCCGCCGACTACCACGGCGCTGACGGAGAGGTCGACCAACGGCCGGACCGGAACATCCACGAAGGCGGAGTTGTTGATGCTGTCACCCTCCGATGCGTCATCCAGACTGACCGACACGGTGCCACGAATCGTTTCGTTCCAACCATCGGGGGTTCCGGACATCGTGATCGGGGTGAGCGAGGCACCAACAGCGATCGGACCATTGGACTGGCAGGTCCACCACGAAAATTCCTCGCTGCACGCCCACTCCGTTCCGCCGTCGACCAGGAGGCCGGCGAAGGAGTAGTAGGCGCTCGGCGTCACCGTGACCGATCCATGGGCGATGCCGGGCCCGAGATTGGTGACCGTCGCCGTGAACACTCCCGGAGTGCCCTCGGCGAACTCGATGGTGTCAGCGACGATCGTGACCTCGAGGTCAGCGCGCTCGATCGGGAGATTCAGCGTTGCGCTATTGTTGTCGGCGGAGTTCCCACCCGGCGAGACCGTTGCCGACATCGATCCGCTGGAGACGTACCCGTCGACTGTTCCGGTCACCGTGACGTCCGGCAGGCTCGTCGAAGCGGGGACCGGTCCGGGATGGATGCACTCCCAGCCGCTGAAATCCTCGGCGCATGTCCAACCCGAGCCGGCGACCGAGCCGTTGACCTGTGACGTCTGCAGTGCGAGCGTGACCGGGCCGGTCGCCTCACCGACGCCGACGTTGGAGATCGCAGCGCTGAGCTCGATGGGTGCGCCCGGCGTCAAGGCTGAGCTGTCGGTGGTGAAGTCGACGGTGAGATCGAATGGCGGGATCGTCACAGGGACGCTGATAGTCGAGGTGTCGTTCGTCGAACGCACGCCACCAGGAGCGATTGTCGCCGATGCCAGCAGGGTGCTGACGCCGGCAGGAACCGTTCCGGAGATGGAGAGCGGCGTCGCGAAGAAGTACGGTTCGATGGCCGCAGAGGCGTTGGTACAGGTGACGACATCCGTCGTGGAGCATGCCCAGCCCGATCCGGTACCGACCGGCGACTCCAAATCGGAGTCGATGACGACCGTGAACGGGCCGGTGGCGACTCCGGTGCCCTGATTCGACACGTCGACGAAAAAGTGTCCTGGGTTCCCCGCTGTCAGCGGGGCACTCTGTCGAACGGTCACCGACGGGTCGGGTCCGGGGATCCGGACGGATGCCGACGCCCCGTTGTTTCCGGAGATGTCGTCCTCGTTGTCGATCACCGCGGCGATGATGCCGTCGTTGTCGAAGACGCCGGACGCGATCAGCGGTGGGAGTTGGCCCCCACCCACGACGGGACCCGGGTGGGAGCACGCCAAGAATGCGTCGCACGTCCAACCGACACCCGTGACCGCAACGCCGCCGTCGCCCAACGTGCCGGTCTCGGGATCAAAGAAGTAGCGCTGGAAGCGGACGCTGATCGGACCGGCGAAGTCCGACGATCCACTCCCGACGTTGCGCACCAGGAATGAAGCCTCGTACGCAGCACCGGCCGACACGGCGGGGTCAGTCGTCGAAAGCGCCAGATCGGCGACACCCTCGACCTCGACGTCGACTTGAGCGTCACCCACGATGGTCGCCGCAGCGTCGTAGACATCGGCGCGCACCGAGAGCAGGGGGCCGTCGAGAGCTTCGACGGACACGACGATCGTCGCGGTCGCACCGGATGCGAGGGCTGGCCGCGTGCACGACTGGATGGCGAACGGAATCTGGCTGCACACCCAGCCGTCCGCTGAGACGAGAGCCGTGGAAGCAGTCGTGTACGACGCTCCGACATCGGCGGTCACATCGTTGGCATCGACATCGAGATTCGTGATCGTGACGGTGTACTGGGCCGATTCGCCGAGACCCAGCGTGGTGGGTCCGACGACGTCGACGACGAACCCATCCCCCGGGGCACGGAGTGCGAGCGGGATCCCCTGGACGACCTCGGCGGCCTGGACAGTCGGCGGCGCAGCGACATCCATCGGCAGTGCCATGGCAGCGATGAGGACCATGACGATCGGAGTTCGAAGCGCGACGCCGCTCCGTGATTCTGCGACACCTCGCCGCCTCGCCCCCAAGTTGACCTTGCCCACGTAGCACCCGCTCGATAGATCGCAGTGACGTGCGACGCTGTCCGCCGCCCGCGAACAAACCGTAAACCTGGCCGCACTCGTCCGCCTCCCCAATCTGCGCCACACTCGGCGCCGACGACTACGGTGCGTGATGGTGCGGAACCACAACGTGTCGAAACCAGGGCGATTCGTCGTCGGCCGACCGGAGCATCACCGCGCGCACACCATGATCGACGGCCGACCCGTCCACGCCGGCTTCGACGTCGGGGACGAGACCTGGCGAATCGACGGCCTCGTCTGCGTGGGACCGGTCACGGACGATGCATCGCATGCCGCCGCCCTCGACGCTGCGCTCCGAGGGGCCGAGATCGTCGCCGACGTCTCCGCCGAACGCGAGCAGGCGTTCCTTGACGACCTCGTTCGGGCGGGTCTGGTTCCCTGGACGCCGCCGGTCGATCAGCTCGACGACGTGACGACGGCGCTGCTCGAATCACTCATGAACGGAGCCTCCGTCGCACAGGCTGCACGGGCGTGCCATCTGTCGGCGAGGAGCGCACACCGACGTCTGGCCGACGCACGGCGCAGGATCGGCGTGACGACCAACGCCCAGGCGATCACCAACTGGAGTGCCCACTCGACGAATCCCGGTGCCGGCTGAGGTCGATCACACGATTCGGCTCGCTGCCTGCCGACGGGTCGCACAACCGAGATGGCGCATGGCGCCAGCGACATGGCTCTCGACGGTCGCCTCGCCGATCCCCAGAAGCTCGGCGATCTCCTTCGTCGTTCGCCCTGCGCCGACGAGCAGGATCACCTCGACCTCGCGCCGCGTCAGTCGGCTGCGCGCTCGTGCGTGATCGATCTCGCGCGACACGTCGTCGAACCGTGTCAACGATGGGCGGGGATCCATGCCATCGGCGACGTCACGAGCGAGTTGCAGCGACTGGTCGGCAAGGTCGAAGCGGCCCGCCCCGAGGGCAAGCCGGCCGGCGCTGAGATGCGCACGCTGCGCGAAACGCCTCATCGACCCGTCCATCCAGGCCTCAGCGGCAGCCCCCATGGCGTGCGCAGCCGCTTCGAGGTCCCCGCCAACCTGGTGGTCGTGGGCGACTCGTTCCGCCGCAACGACCATGAGGGTCGGGGTGAGCGTCGACGAGTAGACCGGAATCTGCGGCAGCGGCTCGCACACTCCCAGGTGGATCGCTGCACTCTCGAGAAGCACGTTGAGCCCGAAGAAACCCGTGCCGATGGCTGCGAGTTCATCGATCGCGACCTGCATTGCGGGGACATCTCGCCGATGCAACGCGAGTTCCGCAGCAGCTGTCGCGATCAGTGCGGCGTCTTCGTTGCTCCGCACGAACAGGCGCCCCCTCTCCAGGGCGGTCGCCGCCTCGTCGGGCTGGTCCAGGTCGCAGAACGCCCCGACCAGTGCGAGTTCGATCTGGGCACGATTCCGAAACAGGGGTTCGTTCACGAGGAGGCGAAGTGCAGCAGCACGGCGGTCCTCACCGAGCAATCCGAGTCCGAATCGATGCACGATGTTCGCTCCGAGGAAGTGGTGATACCACCGACTCGAACTCAGAAGCTCGGTGCGTACCACCATTTCGTCGCCGAGCTCGACAGCGTCGATCATCGGTCCGTGGAAGCCGAGCGAGCTCACGATCCAGTAGTTCGCGGCGAGCTCCTCGTCGACGTCACCCAGTGCCTCGGCAGTGTTCCGGGCCTCGACGAATCGCTCGCGCCATCCGTCCGATCCGGTGTGTGCTCTCGCCAACCCGCTGGCATTCAGGGCCTTCGCCACGTCAATGCTGCGGGAACGTGCCATCGCCAACGCGTCATCGGCGATGGCGATGATGCTCGGATCGCCCACCCTGATCCGCACGAGGATCAGGGCACGTTCCACCACAGCTTCGACCTCGACGTCCTGACCCGATCCTGCGCTGGCTTCGACGGCCGCCTCGACCTCCGCAACCGCCTGATCTGTCTGACCGTCGAGCCACGCTGCGCGCGCACGGCGGAGGGAGACCTGTGCAAAGGGTTCACCTTCGCGTCCGCCCGGCTCGATCAGCCGGCGCGCTTCGGCCGTACGGTGAGCGAGGAGCATCGCATCTGCTGCTTCGAGTCTGAGCTCGAGCGGTGCGCCGTCGCCGCCGGCATGAACAGCAAGCGCGAGCAAGTCGGCGCGTCCTTGCGGATCCGCATCCACCGCTGCGCGCTGAGCTGTCTGCGCTGCCCGTGAGAAGTCGCCCAGGGCGAACAGGTGCCGCGCGGCGTCTGCTTCGTTGCTCAGTTCCACCAACGTCCTCCGCTCGCTCTCGATCTGGTCGTCGTCGAGGAGCGCAAGAACCTCTTGCGCGAAGAGGTCGTGAGCGAACCAGACGCGATCCGCACCGACCGCTGTCGCCATCCCTTCGGCATCGGTGGAGTCCGGCAGTGCCACCCAGTGTCTCGGGGCCGGCCGCCCATGCAAGGCCAGACGCGCCAGCACCTGGACCGTGCCCGGCCGCGCACGAGCAAGACGCTCGCGCACCGCAGCACTCAATGTCGGGGAGACCGACTCGGCGTACACCAGCTGCAGGATCAGCAGTGGATTCCCCGCCGCCGAATCGACGAGCGATGCTCGATCATGCTCGTTCAGCCCGGCGTGTACGTGTTGCGCAAGGGCATCGGCCTCGTCCCGGTCCAGGGGGGGAACCTCGATGACGGTGACCCCCATGGCCTCCGTCAACGCGGCCTGCTCACGGCTCGTCACGATCATCGGAACGCGACCGACCAGCCGACGGACGACCTGAACGGTGCGTGCATCAGCCCAGTGCAAGTCCTCCACGACCAAGCTCTGACCGTCGAGCCGAGCCGAGATGTCGGCCGCGACGTCGTCGAGGCCGCCGGTCACCGGTGCCCCGATCGCGTGTGCAAGCGGTCGAAGTGACTGCGGTGCCAGCGCCTCCAGGCACTGTGCGACGGCGGGATGCCGATGATGGAGCGTGCTGCGTGCGATGTACGACTTCCCGATTCCAGCCGGTCCCGTGAGGAGTACGGTCCCCCCGTCATCGACACACTGACGCGCGCGAGCGATCAGGTGCAGTCGATTCGGGATCGTCCGCCGCGAGGACATACGCCGCACAGGGTACTCACATGCGCGATGCCGCCGAACCAAGCGATCGCCGGGTCAAACGACTCGCAAGTCCCAGGTCGATGGTTGGACGAGCTGCCCGAGTCGCACCTCGACACGTAGCGTCTCGCCCCGGGCGATCTCCTGGTCGAGGCGGAAGACACGGTTGCTCCAGCTCGTGACCGGAGCGAGTGGCGAGGTCGACAGCATCGTCTCGTCGTCGAAGACAGCTTCGAACCAGATCGCGCAGCCGTCGACGATGCAATCCTCGGTGGCCGTTCGCTCGACGATGTGCTGCGTGGGCAGCGCTGCCAGTGACTCGAGAGTGTTCAGGTCGAACTCGAGGATCGGTTCCGGGTTGCCGATGGTCGACGCGACCGCATGGGGGCGGAGCCAGAAGTGTTCGTTCTGGCCCGTGTTGAAGCGGGCAGCAACGGGTGAGTGCTCGCTCGCGCTGAGGTCGATGCCGTCGGGGAGGTCGATGTTCCAGAACCGGCGGATCCGCATGTCCTCGTTCATCGAGATCGGTTCGACGAACAGTCGGAAACGGGCCGGAAGGATCCGCCCACCGGGACGCAGCACTCGATCACGCAGATCGAGCAGGTTCTCCAGCATGTTCTCGTTGAACAGTTCGTCACCCATCTGCTCGTGAAGCACGACGTCGATCGGCTCGGGGGGCGTGAACTCGCGACTGTTGGCCCGGACGAACTCGATGTTGGTGAAGCCGTTGTGGGTTGCGATCTCTTGGGCGACCTGGATGAAGTCGGAGTGCTCGACGGCGTACACCTTCTTGGCTCCCGCCCGGCACGCCATGAACGCGAGGAGCCCGGTCCCGGTGCCGAGGTCGAGCACGACGTCGCCTGGCCGCACGTTGCGCTGAATGCCACGGTGGTAGGCGTCGACGCGAATGCGGTCACTCAGCATCTCCTCGTGCGCCTCGAGGCCAGCGAAGTTGCTGCCGTTGATCAGGTCATAGACGACGCTCATCATCGTGTCACTCGACGCGACTCGGCCGGCGACGAATTCTGTCGCCGAGCGCACGGCTTTGGTCGCTGCTCGCTGTGCCCGATTACTCATGGCTCGGAGGCTAGGTGCACTTGGCAAGCAGGTGGCCGACTCCCGTGCAGCCGGAAGTGACGGACGCACCTGGTCCGTTCGTTGATGGCGTTCAGTAATGGCGTTCAGTGATGGCGTTCGATCTCCGGAACACGACGCGTCCACCGGTGCGCTCAAAGTGCCCCGCCTCGCCGCCTGTCTCGCGAGTCCGCCGATCTGCGCATTCGCACGTCCGAGCCAGCACAGGCGGCGGCGCTGACGCTGGGACGCTGGGACGCTGGGACGCTGGGACGCTGGGACGCTGGGACGTCAGATCAGTGTGGGTTGACTCGTTTCATGCTCTTCGGTCTCTCGAACCCGACCTCCGAGTGGCCCGCGACCGATCCAACGACGGTCGATCGTGGTCCCCGTGTGGTGATGGGTTCCGTCAGGCCGGAGCCAGGTCGCGGTGCGATCCGGGGCCATGGTCAGCCCCCAACCACCTTCATGGACGAGGTGGTGGTGCCGTTCGCACAGCGGAAGCAGATTGACGATGTCAGTACGTCCGCCGTGACGCCACCAGGTGATGTGGTGAATGCGACACGCGTCGAAACCGACGGTGCAATCAGGGTGCGCACAGGTCCGATGCATGGCCCGCAGTGCCCGGCGCTGTTCTCGATTGGCCGTTCGTCTGGAGCGGCCCTGATCGAGAACTCGACCGTCTCCGTCGAGAACGACCGGGATGATCTCTGCGTCACAGCACAGTCGCCGCACTGTCGACACCGGAAGCGGTACTCCGTTCTCCGTCTCGCAGATTCCAGCAGCGTGGGCCTCGCCTGTGAGTGACTGCCAGTCGATCACGACCGTGACTTCCGGAACACGATCGACGCCTCGACCACGGCACGATACGTCGCACGAACCGCTTCCCGAGGGGTCACCAGATGCTGTATCCGCGTCTCCCGTAGCTCCGCCGTCTCGGGTGGCTTCGCCGTTCCGGGTAGCTCCGCCGTTCCGGGTAGGTCCGCCGTCTCGGGTAGCTCCGCCGTCTCGCCGCTCGCCCGTGACCGCAGCGACGAACGCGTCGACCTGCAGTTGTGACCACGGGGTACGGGCGTTGCCGTCTTCAGCACGAAGTCGGGCGAGTGCCCGATTCATCGTCGCATTGAGTTTCGCATCCCGCACCGGGTCCAACTCCAGGCGTGTGTGGTGCATGCCCGATGACTTGTCGACCCAGCGAGTCACCTTCGACGCCGCCCGCTGCGCTTCCAGCTCCTCAGCGTCGTTCAGTCCGTACCGCGATGTCGCGAGCAGGTGCTTCGCCAGCTCACGGCATTCACGTGCGAACTGCTCAGGCGTGAGCACCTCAGCACGTTTCGCCAAGGCGTCGGAATGGCCGAGATAGTCGGAGCGAACCTCGTCGGGCAGACCCTTCGCTGCGGCGTTGATCGCATCGAGGTGTTTGGCCGTGAGGTCGCCGGCGGCGAGAGCGTCTTCCAGTTGCGGCTGTTCGGTGCACAGTTTGTCTCGCGCCGTCACGTCGTTCGCCCCGCGACCGGTGTGGCCGGCCGCGTTGGTGAGCATCGAGTCGGCCGGTTCGGCGCGACCCGCTTCGGCCAGGTGACGCAGGCGCCGTGCCGCTCGAAGCTCGACGGAGTCGAGCCACGCCCGCACCCGTTTGGAGGCATCGAGCAACTCAGCGGTCTCGTCACGACACATCGAGTCAGGGTCAGCCGCACCGAGAACGGCCCACGCCGCTCGAGTGCTGTCAGGAATCATGTTGTCGTCCGATCTGTTGGTGGAACACGATCGGGGGAGTCGGTACTCATCACCATAGAGATGGGGTGTCACAGAGTTGTCTCACCGATCATGGATACAAAGGGACCGATCATGGACACAAAGGGACCCATCATGAACACGGTCACCGTTCCGATGCCCGACCACCGCGATTGCGAACCACCGATGGAACCCACGCCGCACTTCTCGACGCCGACTCACAAAGAACCACCGAGAACCACCGAGAACCACCGAGAGGAGCTACTCCGCGTTCGGCCGCGTCCGCGGTGCCGACTTGTCGGCGAACGCGGCGAGACGCTCACGTGCGGCGGGCTGGGTGTTGACCACACCGGCCACGACAGACTCGGCGTAGGCGGCATCGAAGGACGACATGTTCTGCACGTGGCTGATGGCGGAGCAGATCGCGAAGTTCGTCAGCGGCAGATTCGCTGCGGCCTGCTGCGCTATCTCGAGAGCCTTGTCGAAACTCGAACGCTCGGTCTCGATGTACTGCGCCAACCCGAGGTCGACGGCCGCCTGGCCCTGATGGACCCGACCGGTCAGCATCATGTCGACCATGTTCGCCTTACCGACGAGTTGCGCGACGCGGATCGTGGCGCCGCCACCCGTGAACAGCCCACGCTGCCCCTCGGGAAGTGCGAAGTAGGTGGAGCCGTCCATCACGCGGATGTGCGCGGAGCTGGCGAGCTCGAGGCCGCCACCGACGACGGCACCCTGGAGCGCCGCAATGATGGGGACGCCGCCGTACTCCATCTTGTTGAACGCTTCGTGCCAGCGCAGACAGACGTGCATGAAGTCCGCAGGGCTCCGATCGGCGTCGTGGTGTTCGATCAGGTCGAGGCCCGCACAGAAGTGGTCACCGGCGCCGGCGAGCACCACTGCCTTGACGCCGGCGCGTGGTGCCGCAGAGAAGAAGTCGACGAGTTCGTCGATCGTGGCGATGTCGAGCGCGTTGCGTTTCTGCGGACGGTTCAGGGTCACCACCGAGACACCGTCATCACGGTGCTCCACATCGAGGTTGGTGAAGCGGCTGGGATCGACGTCAGCGGACATAGCCGGACACATTAGGGACTCGGCCGCATCCGACGCCGCCGGACGTCGCGGGGCTACTACTTGCGGGTGACGGTCACGGGGAGCTTGGCGTAGCCGTGGACGAACGACGACATGACTCGTTCGGGCTCGGCCTGGACCTCGACCCGTTCGAAGCGATCCAGGATCTCTTCCCACAGCACACGCAACTGCAACTCTGCCAACCGGAGGCCCATGCAACGGTGCACGCCGTAACCGAACGACATGTGCTGGTTCGCGTTCTGGCGTTCGATGTCGATGCTGTCGGCGTTCTCGAACACGTTCTCGTCGCGGTTCGCCGACAGATACCACATGAGCAGCTGGTCGTCTTTCCTGATCTGCTTGCCCCCGAGTTCGGTGTCACGGGTGGCGGTCCGACGCATGTAGGCGAGCGGGGTCTGCCAGCGGATGATCTCGTCCACCATGTTGCGGATCAGATCAGGCTGGGCAATCAGCTTGTCGTACTGCTCGGGGAATGTGTTCAGCCCGTAGATGCTGCCGGACATCGTGTTGCGCGTCGTGTCGTTCCCGCCGATGATGAGCAGCAGCAGGTTGCCCAGGTGGTCCATTGCCGACATGTCCTTGGTCGCTTCACCATGCACGAGCATCGAGACGAAGTCGTCGCCCGGATTCTCGCGACGTTCCTCCCACAGCCGTGAAAAGTACTGGACGCACTCCATCAGTTCCTGCTGGCGCTGTTCATGGGATTCGATGATGCCGCCGGGCTCCGGGATCGCGAAGACGATGTCAGACCAACGGGTGAGCTTGTGACGATCTTCGAACGGGAAGTCGAAGAGGGTGGCGAGCATGCGCGTCGTCAGCTCGACCGACACCGTTTCGACCCAATCGAAGGTCTGGCCCTCGGGGAGCGACTCGAGCACCTCCACCGTCCGCTCCCGGATCAGCGGTTCGAGGTTCGCCAGATTTTTCGGCTGCACCGCCGGCGTGACCGTTCGACGCTGCTCACGTTGGCGGGGCGGATCCATGGCGATGAACGCCGAGCTCTGTGGGCCTCCCCCGGCACCTGCGCCGCCGTTGGCCGCCGAGATCCCCAGCGTGATGCCGCTGGCCGAGGAGTAGGTCTGCCAGTCACCTTCGACGGCCTTGATGTCGTCGGCGGTCGTGACCGACCAGTACCGGCCGGCGGTCTCGATCTCGTTGAAGTGGATCGGGTCCTCGTTGCGCAACCGCTCGAAGTAGCGGTGGTAACGGTCGCCCGCGAACAGATGGGCGTTGAGCGGATTGATGTCTTCGATCGCGAGATCGTCCGCTGCGGGGACGTCGGCTCCGTGCTCGGCCTGCTCCTGCTCCGGCGTTCGAAAACCAGCAGGGATCGGCGGCGGCGCGGCACTGTTGGTCGCGCTGCTGTCGACGCTGACGTCGGTGGTCGTGTCGGTGTCCGTCATCCTGCTGCCCCCTGGCGATGTACTGAGCGCGTCCAATCGGTCTGACACGCTGTTCCAAACAGTAGCGACCGTCGGCCACCAGTGTCGGCTCGGACGCCTTGGGTGGCGTGTCGGACCGGCTGTCAGGACATCCAGGCGATGAGGGCAGCGGCGATGTCTTCGCCGCGGTCGTCCTGCACGAAGTGTCCGCCGGGTTCGAGGAGTCGGTGCGGTTGGCCGGCGGCGCCGGGGATCCGTTCGATGAACATGGAGGTGTCCGAGCACGGGGTCGCCGGGACACCACAGTGTCAGGAACGGCTTCGTCCACTGCTCGTAGACCGTCCACGCCGCCTTGTTCTTCGCGACGCTGGCGTGGCCCCGAGTGACCGGGACGAGTGTCGGAAAGACGCGAGCGCCGGCCATGTGCGCTTCGTCCGGGAAGGGTGCCCGGTACGCGTCCATCTCCGCATCGGTCAGTTCGCGGGCGGTGGTCGCCCGCTGGAGGAGCGCACCGCAATCCATGAACGGCATGTTCTGCGACGCAGCGAGCCACATGTCGAAGCCCGGGCCGAGGGAGTCACCGACCGGCAGGCCGGTGTTGCCGATCGCGATTCGGTCGAAGCGGTCGGGTGCCTCGGCGGCGACGCGCAGACCGATGAGCCCGCCCCAGTCCTGCGCGAACAGCGTCGCCACCGGCAGGTCGACAGCGTCGAGGAAGGCATGCATCCAGGCCACGTGGCCGTCGTAGGTGTACGCCGATCGCTCGACAGGTTTGTCGGAGCGTCCGA
>RCMY010000262.1_pt1 | contig 49470 bp, 43 predicted proteins | sample 2041341 | NCBI WGS metagenome assembly RCMY01 (sample SAMN09708234, study PRJNA481090) | Marine sediment metagenome, whole genome shotgun sequencing project.
GTTCTGAGCAAACCCAAAAAGTTCTCCTCCAGATACTCATACACAAAAGGGCTGGGTACCTGTACCAATATAGTCTTTGTATTCTCATCGAAATTTTCAAGGACTAGAGGCTTGAACCATGTTTCAAACTGTTGAGGCGTGACGTTTTGCTTAATGAGCTCAAGAGCCTTACCCCAACAGTTATTAGGATTTACTTTCATCTATAAAAATAATAAATTGTTTGTCTTTCGACTTATAGCATTATTGCAAGTGCAAATTTAATAAAAGAAAATCATGAAAGCAAATCATCAAATTTATTATTTTACAACATCAACTCGATAAAACGCTCATTTACTGCAACTTACACGTTTAATACTAAACCAGCTTAAAGTAAACCTATTGCAAATTTACAAAGTACTGATTTTAAGAACGTTACAGACGGTTTTACCATGTATAAACATTTTACAGTGAAACATTATTGTAACCATCGTTAAACGTTAAATATTAAACGGCTTTCAGTATGTACTGAAAGCCGTGAAACATTATCTTTTATTATTTAGACTAATTTTAATTAAAGATAATATTGCATTTTATTTGTCTTTTCTTCCAAAAACAGAAAAATGTACATATCTCTTGGGATGTTGACGAACGTTTATCAACAAAGAATCAGCACTTATCATCGTATTGTTCATATTGTTATACAGTGTAGGATCATTCATAAGATGTCCCAAAGTACCATCCTTACTATTAAGTTTGTTAGTGAAAGACTTCAAGTTGGCAATAGTTTCATCAACCTGAGCCATAGTCCCAGCAACGTCTACAGAAGCAAGATTGGAAGTAAACTTATTCGTATTGGTAAGAATACCATCAGTCTTATGCATCAATCCTGGCACACTTTTATTCAAGCCTGTGGCTAAAATATTTAATTGCTGAGAAGTTGTATTAAGATTGGTTGTTATACCTTCAATATTGTGCAACGAGTTTGCAATTGCCGGATCACCAAGAAGCGTATTAACTCTTGTCAAAATACTATCTATCTTTGGTAGCATCTTCTCAACAGTTGGCACCAAAGCGGCAACTTTGCCCATGAGTCCACTATTCATACCACCGATGATTGTATCACCTGGATTTACTCTTTCACGTGGGTTATTAGCCAACAAAAGGTTCATCTTTACATTTCCCATAAGGTCGCTGTTAATCTCAGCCGAACTACCTTTTGGAATTCGTAAATCCTTATTCAAATCTATCTGTACAATAATATTGCCATTATTATCATAATCATAGTTGATATGTTTAACAACTCCGACTTTATATCCGTCAGCATAAATTGGATTAGAAGAAGACAAGCCGCTAATATCCTTAAACGATACAAAGTAAGTATTATCATTTGAAAAAATGGTCATACCTTTGAGAAAGTTGAGTCCAAAAAACAGCACAAGAATACCAAGTATGGCAACAAGCGCAATCTTTATTTCCTTTGTAAATTTCATATTTTATTTAATCAATTATCTATTTGCCTTAAATTCTTTTATGGCAGCATTTACATCCATTTTTACATCATTTTTGAATGCGATGATGAAAGCACCAGGGAATTTGTCTAATATCTGCTTACGTAAACGATATATTTCATTATAGTTTGACGATGATCCATAAGTATACTTTATCATACCACTTTCTGTAAATGAGCTAATATCTGTTAACCCATTAAAATGACTATCATTGTTTTTCAGCTGTCCCTTACTGACAAGGATCTGAATTTTGAATACAGGTTTACTAAAGTCCTTATTCTCGTCTTTCTTAACAGCAACAGAGGCACGCTTTACTCTATTAATACGCTTAGTTTCAATCTTTGGTTTATCCTCACTACTATTTCTATAAGAAGGAGGAACAACCTGCGGTAAATCAGCAGAAGTATTATCATCATTATCAGGAGCCTTATATGGAACAGATATATCTGTATCATATTTCTGTTTATATTTCATAAACGCATTGAATATACCTTTTACATACATAGGCACAGCCTCGTCAGAATTCATGAAAGCTTCTTCATCAGGAGATGATATAAATCCTAATTCCAATAGGCAACTAGGCATAGAGGTTAGTCTCAGCACAGCAAGATTATTTTGATGTGAACCTCCATTTTGACGTCCTGTAGAAGCACATACGTACTGTTGTAACATACGTGAAAACTCTACACTTCTAGCACGGTTATGATCAACAATGAACTCATACATTATGTCAGTTTCGGCAGAATTTGTGTCAAAGCCTTTATATACAGTTTTATAATCCTTCTCTAGAAAAATTACAGAGTTCTCACGTTTTGCAACTTCAAGATTCTGCATTATTCCCTTATCTCCAGTATGCTCACCTCGTCCTAATGTGTAACTTTGAAATCCGTGAGCGGTCTTAGAACCATCAACGGCATTAATATGAAACGACATAAACAAGTCGGCATTATTCTTATTTGCAATTTTAGCACGCTCAACAAGTTCAAGAAACACATCCGTCTTACGTGTGTATATAACTTTTACATCAGGGCAATTACGTTCAACATAATCACCAAACGCTAAAGCGTATTTCAATGTAAGATCTTTCTCTTTTGAATAAAGACCTGGGGCACCTTGATCGCGACCACCATGTCCAGCATCTATTACAAGTGTAAACTTATGGTTTGCTGCTAGTAGTGTAACAGTAAACAACAACATCGTTATCAGTAAGAATACCTTCTTTTTACTCATATACCAGTATATTCTTCGCAAAAATAATAAAAAATACTTAGAAAACCTAACTTTACGGTTCGGTTTTATCATTTATTAAATGAAGTTCAATCCCAGCTCCATAGCAGTCTGCACCGAAAGGAGGATTAAGCTTGTTAAGTTTTATATCTAATTCCGTTATCAAATTAAACTTTCTGAACAACCTATCAGCAATACGATATGCCACACGCTCAAGAAGTTGACTTGGCACATTCATTTCCTGAGAAACTATATCATATACAGAAGCATAATTCAACGTATCATTAACTTCATCTGACACGCAAGCGTCAAAGACTGGATAACCAATCCTAAGGCTCACGCTATAATCATTCCCCGTTAACCGTTCCTGCGGCATCACGCCATGGAAGGCATGAAACCGCAGGTCTGTAAGTGTTATGTAACTTTCTTTAATTATCATATATCATCCACATCTACTTGCGCCGCAATTAGTACAAATCAGACAACCTTCCTGATAGACCAGTGTCTCATGTCCGCAAACAGGACATTTCTGACCATTAGCCTTTGTACCATCAACTATGTATTTTTTCAATGCACGTTCAACACCATTTTTCCAAGTATTGATACTCTCATCTTTCAACTGCAGAGAAGCAACGAGTTTAAGTACATGATCAATTGGCATACGATATCTTAATACACCAGAAATAAGTTTTGCATAGTTCCAGTATTCTGGGTTGAACTTCTCACTCAGTCCTTCTACTGTAGTCTTATATCCACGTTTATTTTCAAACTGGAAATCATAACGATGAGAACCATCCTCATTTGTAGACTTGATTATCTTTCCCTTAATGATATTCTTTGGCAATATAATACCTTCTTCATCATCCTGGAGACCAGTAAATATTTCATAAGGATAACCTTTTAGAAGTCCAACGAATGCAACCCATTTTTCTTTATTATTTTGGAATCTAACTACATCACATTCCAATTCTTTAGGACGAACTTCAGTAACTTCTGGTTGTTCGCAAGGATGTCCCTTAGGTTGATCTTCCTGAACATCAGCTCCCTCTGCATGTCCGCTTTCTTTCTTATCCTTCTTGGATACAGAAATCATCACACCAGCACGGCTACCATCACGATATATAGTACAGCCTTTGCAACCACTCTTCCAAGCCTCAACATATAACCTGTTAACTAAAGTCTCATCTACATCATTGGGAAGATTTACTGTAACAGAGATACTGTGGTCAACCCACTTCTGAATTGCGCCTTGCATTTTGACTTTCATCAGCCAATCTACATCATTTGCTGTAGCCTTATAATATGGAGACTTAGCTACTAATTCATCTATTTCCTCCTGAGAATACTTCTTTGTTGTATCATAACCGTTTACTTTCATCCATTCAAGGAACTTACGATGATAAACAATATATTCTTCAAAACTATCTCCAACTTCATCAATAAAGTCAACATGAACATCAGTATCATTAGGATTAACTTTACGACGACGCTTATAAACTGGCATAAACACTGGTTCTATACCACTTGTAGTCTGAGTCATCAAAGATGTTGTTCCTGTTGGAGCAATTGTTAAACATGCAATATTTCTACGGCCATATTTCACCATCTCGGCATACAGTTCAGGATCAGCATCCTTAATACGAGCAACGAAAGGATTTTTCTCCTCGCGCTTTGCATCGTAAACTTCAAATGCGCCACGTTCTTTAGCCATAACAACAGAAGAACGATAAGCATTAAGAGCCAAAGTCTTATGAACGAGTACAGAGAAATCAGTTGCTTCCTGAGTTCCATAACGAAGTCCCATTGCTGCAAGCATATCACCTTCAGCAGTTATACCAACGCCGGTACGTCTTCCCATACCACTCTTACGCTGTATCTTCTCCCACAAATGATATTCAGAACCTTTAACTTCATCACTTTGAGGATCATCAGCAATTTTTTTCATGATAAGTTCAATCTTCTCCATTTCGAGATCTACGATATCATCCATAATTCTCTGTGCTACCTGCACATGTTTCTTGAATTTATCGAAATTAAACTTAGCATTTTTTGTAAACGGCTGATCTACATAACTGTATAGATTGATACTTAGCAATCTACAAGAATCATAAGGACACAATGGAATTTCTCCACAAGGATTAGTACTTACTGTACGGAAACCAAGATCGGCATAACAATCAGGAATACTCTCTTTTAATATCGTATCCCAGAACAACACACCAGGTTCAGCACTCTTCCATGCATTATGTACTATTTTATCCCACAACTTACGGGCAGATATTTCTTTTGTGAATTTTGGCTTTTCAGCATAGATTGGCCACTGTTGCATATAAGGCTTATCACTAACGGCAGCCTTCATGAAATCATCATCAAGTTTCACTGAAACATTAGCACCCGTTACCTTGCCTTCTTCCATTTTTGCATCAATAAAAGCCTCACTATCAGGATGCTTAATACTTACTGATAACATCAAAGCACCTCGACGACCATCCTGAGCAACCTCACGAGTAGAATTACTATATCTTTCCATGAATGGAACAAGACCTGTTGAGGTGAGAGCTGAATTATTGACAGGGCTACCCTTAGGACGAATATGACTAAGATCATGTCCTACTCCACCACGACGTTTCATCAACTGAACCTGTTCCTCGTCAACACGCATGATAGCACCATAACTATCAGCATCTCCGTCAAGTCCAATCACAAAACAGTTACTCAAACTTGCCACTTGATGATTATTTCCAATACCAGTCATTGGACTACCGGCAGGAACAATATATCTGAAATGATCAAGAAGTTCAAAAACCTCCTGAGCAGACATTGGGTTCTTGTACTTGTTTTCTATACGGGCGATTTCATTAGATATACGCCAATGCATATCCACGGGACTCTGCTCGTAGATAGCACCGAAGCTATCTTTCATCGCATACTTGTTCACCCATACTCTAGCAGCGAGTTCGTCGCCACCAAAATACTTCAAGGAAGCCTCAAATGCATCCTCAAAAGAGAAGGTCTTATTGTTTTCCATTATTTGTAAATACAGTAAATAGTAATTGCAAATATAGGGTAATATTTTGATATAATGAAATGATTTACATGTTATTTTCCCAAATAAATTTTCCATTTTGAAAACTTTTGCTTGAAGTAAAAATCAAAAGTTTCACAAAATCAGCAACTTGCAATTTATTTTTCGTAACTTTGCGAAGTTAAAAATAAATTTATAACATTATGATGTCTATAAAAAATCGCAAAACCATAAGAAAATACTCTGACAAGATTGTCAGCGATGAATTACTTAACAAGTTACTTGAAGAAGCAGAACATACTCCTACGATGGGTAATCTACAATTATATAGTATCATTGTAACGCGCAGCGAAGATGGCAAGAAGGCACTATTACCAGCTCATTTCAATCAACCGATGGTTACGGAAGCTCCAGTTGTACTAACGATTTGTGCTGATTTTAGACGCACAAGTATATGGGCAGAAAATAGAAAAGCAATACCGGGATATAATAATTTCCTATCTTTTATAAATGCAACGTCTGATGCTTTGTTATATACTCAGTCTTTTTGTAATCTTGCTGAAGACAAAGGACTTGGCACTTGCTATCTGGGTACTACCGTCTACATGCCGCAAATGATTATTGATGTTTTAAAATTGCCAAAACTCGTATTTCCAATTGCAACGATAACACTAGGATGGCCTAATGAAGAACCTAACGCTTCAGACCGTCTGCCTCTAAACGCAATTATGCACAACGAGCATTATGAAGACTATACTCCTGACAAAATAGATAATTACTACAATGTGAAAGAAAATCTAGAAGAAAACATTCACTTTGTTGAAATAAACAAAAAAGAAACTCTTGCTCAAATATTCACAGACATAAGATATACAAAAAAAGATAATGAAGGAATGAGTAAAGGAATGATTGACGCACTAAAAAACCAAGGATTTCTATAAAAAAATAGCCACTCACATTTATTATTATATGTGAGTGGCTATTTTTTTAGGACCTAAATTACTCTACAACTATAGGTTTATATTTTGGTACCAGCATTTTCATCATTATCCAACCTATAAGATAGGCAACTGCACAGATACTGAAAATAATCATATACCCAGCAGGCTTACCATCAAAGCCAAAGACACTGAAATTACTACCTTGTTCCTCTGCATAAGTAAACAAAACACCAGATCCCTTATTTATAAGAAACGAACCTATACCTCCAGCCATAGCTCCAATTCCGGTAATCGTAGCGATAGTCGACTTAGGGAACATATCACCAATTGTAGAATATAGATTTGCTGACCAAGCCTGATGTCCAGCACCTAGTAATCCAATAATAATGGCAGGCCACCAAGGACTATAAGCTCCCATTGGCTGTGCTAGCAATCCCAATACAGGGAAACATGCAAATATTAACATTGCACGCATTCTACCAACATACGGATTCATTCCTCGTTTATCGACAAAATAAGTAGGCAAGTAACCACCTCCGATACTCAATATCGTACAAATAGCATATAAAGTGAAAATAAGAGCTATTGCCATTACGGAATCTGAAGTATAGCCATATTGATCTGAGAAATAAGCAGGAGCCCAAAACAGGAAGAACCACCATACACCATCAGTCATAAACTTACCAACAATAAACGACCAAGTCTGGCGATATGTAAAACATTTCATAAAGCCTATTGGCTTTTCTTCAGTAACAGGCTTTTTATCCTGCACATCACAAAGATCATTATCCTGATCGATATAGTTTATTTCAGCCTGATTTACATGCTTATTTACGTTAGGTTTGTCATACAACCATATCCATAGGCCCATCCAAACAAAGCCTAACACACCGATAATAACAAAAGCCATCTCCCATCCCCAGGCACGAGCAAGCAACGGAATCGTCGCTGGAGCAGCAAGTGCGCCAACAGAGGCACCACTATTAAATATAGATGTCGCAAAAGCGCGGTCTTTTTTAGGAAAGAACTCTGCCGTAACCTTTATTGCAGCAGGGAAGTTTCCAGCTTCACCTACAGCTAGAATAAAGCGACATGACAAGAAAAGCCAAACACTCACTGTTGCTATTGCGAAAGCAGCGTCACTACCAACCTTAACCATCCGAAGAGCTTCTAAAGAATGGTATCCTTCAATCTGCATAGCAACCCAACCACAGCCAGCATGCATCACAGCCCCGGTAGACCATACAAATATAGCTATTAGATAACCTTTTTTGGTTCCCATCAAATCCACGAATTTTCCCGCAAAAAGATTAGCCACAGCATAAAATATTGAGAACCAACCTGTTATAGTTCCATAATCACTATCATTCCAATGAAATTCTGGAGAAATAAAGTCCTTCCACGTCAATGACAATACCTGACGATCCATGTAATTAACTGTTGTTGCTAAGAAAAGCAACGCACAGATAACCCAACGGAAATTGGACATTTTTGTAGTTTGTATTTTATCCATTTGTTTTAGATTATTTCAATTCTGGTATTTTAACAATCTGCATATCACCATAGTCAAGGTTTTCTCCAGCCATACCCCATATGAAGGTATAGTTGCTAGTACCTGCAGCACAATGAATACTCCATTGCGGAGATATAACAGCCTGTTCATTATTCAGCCAAATAGGACGAGTTTCCTGTGGCTCACCCATAATATGGCATATTTTCTGACCTTCCGGAACTTGGAAATACATATATGTCTCCATTCTTCTCAAATGAGTATGCGCAGGCATTGTATTCCAAACGCTTCCTGGTTTTAATTCAGTAAGTCCCATTTGTAATTGACATGTACGAACTCCTGCTACGCCATCAATAATAAGCTGATTGATAGTACGAAGGTTACTCTCTTCTGCTCTACCGGCATTAATAACCTTAGCTTCCTTCATGCTGACTTTTTTAATAGGGTAAGCCTGATGAGCTGTAGCCGAATTCATATAGAATTTTGCAGGCTTAGTAGCATCCTTTGATTCAAGAGTAATTTCATAATCTCCACGACCAATGTAAAGAGCCTCTTTAAATTTCAGTTCATATTTCTTCTTATCAACAGTAACGATACCATCACCACCAATGTTAATAATGCCAAGTTCGCGCTGATGAAGAATATGATCAACTTTCAAAGGAGCAATTGCTTCAAGTTTAATAGGAGTATTCACAGGTTCTGCACCTCCTATTAGGAAACGGTCATACATACTATAAACCCAGTTTACCTCTCCTGGAGCAAATACTTTTTCTATTGCAAATTCCTTGCGAAGACGTTGTGTATCATAATGCTTTGCGTCTTCTGGGTTATTAGCCCATCTTACTTCATAATTTGTCTGTGCCATTCCAAATGTAGCTGTTAGGCATAAAGCCATTGTTAAAAATATCTTTTTCATCTTTATGATTAATTTTTATCTTTCACTATTCACGATGCGTCTACGATTAATAAGCATCAACACAATCGTTACTATAATTAAAAGTCCCATGCCAATATATCGCAAAGAACTAGTGCATTTATATATTATCCAACTAAATAAGCCTGAAGCAAAATCTAACGCTCCGCCAGAGAAGCCATCAGGAATCTGTGCAGCTTTATCACCGGTTTCTGCAAAGACTGATGCTGCAGCCTTTGTAAACGCAGGTGCCATATCTGTAACAAAATACAATCCAAATACCAATGCAACCAAACCAATAACAAAAGTTTTAGCAACATTACCTTTAGTATAAGGTAATACCATTGGGAAAAGATAAAACATTCCTGCCAAAGATGCTAATGGCAAAAACTGATTACCTGGAAGGAAAACAGCAAGCACTAAGATTGTTGGTATAAGGAACAATGATACAACCAATGTTGTAGGATGACCAATAACCAAAGCTGGACTCATACCTATATAAACTTTCTTTCCATTAAATCTCTTACTTACTAGTTCTTTTGTCTTTTCTGAAATTGGCATCAAACCGTCGATAAACAATTTAGTGATACGTGGTATAAGTTCCATCACAGCTCCCATGATAACACCCAGTGACAACACATTCTTTGCTATTGCCATCACAGCATCAGTAGATGTTGCTTTTGCATCAGCTTGCTGCAATTCCTTAACGAACCCTGTGAAATTTGCAATATGCCCAGCCTCACCAAAAAGAGCTATCAACGCTCCAACAATGACACCAAGAACCAAAGGATCTCCAAGTTCTCCAAATTTCTTTTTTAAACCTTCAGCATCAACATCAAGTTTATTAAAACCAGGTATCTTATCCAACACCTTATTAATTATTATAGCAAAAGGAGTAAAACTCTGACAGAAAGGCTGAGGTATTGAGATACCATCCAAATCATAATATTTTTGGAATTTCTCTGCTGTAAGATCAGCACATACAAGAGTTATAATATAACAAACAATCGCTGCAAAATATCCCCAAAGTAAACTTTCGCCCATAACGAAATAAGCCACTGCTCCGATAAATGCGAAATGCCAGTAATTCCACAAGTCTATATTCACCGTACGTGTGGTCTTTGTAATCAGCATTAAGAAATTAACGCCCAAGCAAATTGGTATTATCAATGCACCTACTGCAGTGTTATATGCCACAGCTGCAGCAGCTGGCCACCCCATATCAAAAACATTAAGTTGCAGATGATAGAAATCAGATATAGAACTCAATGGAGTATTGAAGTTAGTCGTCAGCAAAGCTGTGACAACTCCCAAGCCTACAAATCCGACACCAACAAAGAGTCCGGACTTCAAAGCCTTTCCAAAATTCATACCGATACACAAGCCAATGATGGTAAAAAGAATTGGCATCATCACACTGGCTCCAAAGCTAATGATATAGCTGAAAATCTGTTCCATTTAAATATTCGATTAATAATTTGTAGTTTCGCTTTCTTTAGGTTTAAAATCAAGGGTGCATTTTTCACCCATTGTTCGCAAAGTTAACAAAAACTTTTCACATAACGACACTAATCATCAAATAGATTTACTTAAACGTTTACGTTTTATGAATAATTGCGTCAAAAAAAACTGCGAGTCCCCTTGCAGGCTCGCAGTTTATCATATTATAACTTTTACTTATTAATCTTGGAAATAGATTCTCTTTACACGATTACTTATACCAGTAAGTACCTCGTAAGGAATTGTTCCGATGATATCACTCAATACTGTAACAGGCAGATTGTCACCAAAAATTTCTACACTGTCACCTTCTTTACAATCAATTCCAGTAACATCAATCATTGCAACATCCATACATATATTACCAACATAGTCAGCTTTTTTGCCATTTACAAGACAGTATCCATTACGGTTACTCAAATGTCTGTCAAGACCATCAGCATATCCAATTGGAATTGCGGCGATAACACTATCCTTTTCTAGTATTGTCTTACGACTGTATCCAACACTTTCACCAGCATTAACATTGCGCAATTGAAGTATCGTTGTCTTTAATGTACTTACATTATTTATAATCTCATTGTTGCGAGAATTGATGCCATAAAGTCCTAATCCCAGTCTGCACATATCCATTTGTCGTTCTGGGAAATGCTCAATACCAGCACTATTATCAATATGACGAAGTATTTTGTGGTCGAAAGCACTTTGCAGTTTAGAGCTGCCTCTATCAAACAGTTCAAACTGCTGAGCGCTAAACTTATCAAAGTCGTCACTATCAGAACCCACAAAATGACTGAATACAGAACGCGGTATGATAGCATCCTGATGTTTGAGCCTATTTATAAGCTCTTCCATATCAGTGTCTGGATTAAAACCTAGACGATGCATACCTGTATCGAGTTTAATATGTACAGGGAATCCTGTTATGCCCTCTTTTTCAGCTGCTTTTACAAGAGCATCAAGTAGACGGAAAGAATAAACTTCAGGTTCAAGATCATAATCAAACATGGTCTTGAAAGCAGTCATTTCCGGATTCATTATCATGATATTGCTTGTAATACCGTTCTTACGAAGGGTTACTCCTTCATCGGCAACTGCAACTGCTAAATAATCAACACGATGATCTTGAAGAGTTTTTGCTATTTCTACACTTCCTGCACCATAAGCATCAGCCTTAATCATACACACTAGCTTTGTCTGAGGCTTCATGAACGAGCGATACCAGTTAAGGTTATTCACTACGGCATTTAAATTAACCTCCAAAGTTGTCTCGTGTACTTTCTGTACAAGAAGTTCGGTAATCTGATCGAAACCAAACTGACGTGCGCCCTTAACAAGAATCACTTCATCATGTAAAGATTTGAACACACCACTGGCGACAAATTCATCAACTGTAGGGAAGAAGTTTTTTTCACCAACAGCAATAACATCAGCATTTGCAGAAAGTTCTGGACCTATTCCAACAAACTTCACAACGCCACGCTTTTTGCACAATTCACTTACTTCTCTATATAACTCTTTGGCAGCAATACCACTTTGATAAATATCACTCAATATCAATGTATGTCTACGACCTTCATGATCAGGACGTCGATTCATAAAATCAAGAGCTATATCCAAAGAATTTATATCTGAATTATAACTATCATTAATAAGCGTGCAACCATGCTGTCCCTGCTTTACCTCCAGACGCATAGCTATTGGCTCCAATTTCTGCATTCGCTTATCAAGTCTATCTGCTTTAACACCGATTTTAAGTGCTACGGCAGCACAGATAATAGAATTTGTTATAGATGCATCATCAATAAAAGGTAGAGAATAAGAACATTCCTCACCATTATATATATATGTAACTTTTGTTGCTGTGTCTGTTTTCTCAACACTCTTAACATACATAGGTGCATGCTTGTCTTTCAGCGACCAACACAGTTTTTCACCTTTAAAGTCATCAAGTTCAGCAACAGCTTTATTTACTATTTCATCATCCTCATTATAAACTACGGTCTGAGCATCGTGGAATAATACAAGCTTTTCCTTGCATTTTTCATCTTTATTTAAGAAATTCTCTTGATGAGCCTCTCCTAAATTAGTAAGAACAGCAATCGTTGGCTGAATAATATCACGCAATGCTAACATTTCGCCAGGTTTACTTATTCCTGCTTCAAACACACCAACCTGAGTATGTTCATTCATAAGCCAAACACTCAAAGGCACACCTATCTGAGAATTATAACTGCGAGGGCTGCGAGTTACAAACATGTCATCTCCAAGAAGTTGGTTAAGCCATTCCTTAACCATCGTTTTTCCATTACTTCCGGTAATACCGACTATAGGAATATTGAATTCATCACGATGTCTTTCAGCTAAACGCTGTAATGCCTCAAGAACATTCACAACTTTTAGGAAATTAGCATCCTTGTATTCTGTATCATAATTTTCTGGAACATCTGCAACAACAAAGTTCTTAACTCCGCGTCTGTATAGTTCAGGAATATAGTTATGACCATCATTTCGCTCAGATTTAAGGGCAAAGAACAACGTTTCCTCAGGGAAACAAAGAGAGCGACTGTCTGTAAGAATAAATCCTATATTTGCATCACTCTCGCCAAAACGACGCGCACCTATCAGTGTGGTTACTTTTTCAATAGAATATGTCATCGTATGATATTTATATTTTAATTGCAAAATTACCGCAAACAAATGAAATAACAAAATAAAATTCTTTTTTATTTATTAAATTCCCACACAGATAAGTTATAAGGTCTTATCATCAGCAATTTATTATTTTGCAAAAGCCTTCATGATCTCTGTTGGGCGGTGATTATCAAATGCTCCAAGCGGATATTGACCTTCAAGCTCTGGTGCCCAATAAAACACACCATGGCAATGACCTCCACAATCATTTTTAGCTGCATTTATAACCGCTTTCATTATTGTATATCCTTCTTTTGGATGCTTTGCTTCAGCTCCAGTTTCTACGACCATGGTTTCTTTGCCATACTTTTCATACAGATGCTTTATATTAGCAGTAAAATCTCTTACAGTACCTTTCCAATCACCTTCTAATTTAGCCACAACATCCCAATATGGATAAACACTTAGCCCTATCATATCATAATGTGTACCATATTTTTTGAATCCATCAAAAATAAAGTCATATCGCTTTTGATCACATCCTCCATCAATATGAATAATAACCTGAGCTTTTGGATATATTTTTTTCACTGCCTGATAACCAGCTTCGGTAAATCCGGCATACTTTTCCATATTATCGCTAGCACGTCCCATTGGCCAAAGGAAACCATTTGTTGTTTCGTTTCCTACCTGAACCCATTTAACATCAATACCATTTTTTTTCAAAAGAGACAGTACGTCCTGTGTATGTTCAGAAACTGCGTTTTTCATTTCGTCATAACTCATGTATTGCCATGCTGCTGGAATATGCTGTTTACCTGGATCCGCCCACCAATCACTATAGTGGAAATCTATCATCACAGCCATATCATAGTATTTTGCACGTTTTGCCATTTCCAACACATCTTCAGCGCCAGACCATCCACCACGAGGATTCACCCATACGCGTAGTCTAATCGCATTCAGACCCAACTCTTTCATTAGAGCTGTATTTTCTCTTATTTCACCTTTGGCATTATAAAGCTTTTCACCATTACTTTCCAACTGAGTTGTTCCACTGATGTCTGCTCCCAACCAAAAAGTATTATTATCCTGAGCATGAACATTGTTTATACAGACAACTGCGAATAGAACGGCAATTATCAATTTTCTCATTATATTATTATTTATTTTCATATTCATCAAGTTTACGAGTCATCTCCTCACGTCCATATTGATATATCTCATTAGCTTTAGAAAAATCAAAAAGTCCAAAGCTATCCATTGGTAATTCGGCCAAAATATCTGGTGGCGTCAGTTGTATAGCTAACCTACTACTTGCCTGTATTGACATGTGAGCAACTCTCATCGCCATATTTTTATAATTTTCTGAGGTATCTGGTTTTAGAAAATAAAACAGAGATTTCATCATATTCTTCGTCTTTTTATTTTCTTTCTTCTTTTTCACATAAGCATCAAAAGGCATTTTATCAGGTCCATTGACATTAATGGCAATTAGTATATCACCTTGTTTTCTTTCAACTCGATTTAAAGGTAGTATATTATGTATGCTGCCATCAATATAAATATGATTATTATCATCACTTACGGGTTTAAAAAAGCATGGCACGGATACAGAAGCACGGATTGCGGTTTTTAAATATCCATTTCTAAACACTTCTTCTTCTCCACTTAAAACATCAGACGCACAACAACAAAACTTTGTATTTAAATCTTCTATTTTAATTTCACCAACAAGTGAATCCAAAACCTCAACCAATCGCTTGCCACTTGCTACATGGTCTAATCCAAAAGATATATCCATAATAGAAAGCATCTGCTTTTTGCCCAAACCCAATATAATATCTTTTAGTTCATCCAACTTTCCACTAGCATACAAACCTCCAACGAGCGCACCCATAGATGTTCCTGCAATAGATGTTATATTATATCCTCGTTCCGATAAAACTTCTATTGCTCCAATATGCGCAATTCCACGGGCTCCTCCTCCACCAAGAACAAGAGCTACATCCTTTGACTTGCCATTAAATGAAAACCAACCTTTTATTGCTTCAAGTATATTCATATTAAATAATTGATTCTAGTAATGGGCACAAAGATAGTTATTTTTCATTATTATCAACAACTTATCCTAGAAAAAACATAGCTACGCCTACCACCGATATACAGGCACCCATAATTTCTTTCCATGTGATGCGCTGATGAAACATATAATGTGACGGTATCAAAATAATAATCGGAGTTAAAGCCATAAGTGTACTCGCTATTCCTGCTGCTGTATATTGCACAGCCATAAGAGAAAATGCAACACCAACGAAAGGTCCGAATATTGTTGTTGCTACTACTGCAGACATAATTTTACCATCACGAAAACTATGACGGAACTTTCCGAAGCTTTTATTGAAAAGCATTAATATTGTAAATCCCCCAAGCCCGGCAAGACATCTAAAGAAATTTGCACAGAATGGCAACATCCACGGAGTACTTATCGCTACATCATGAGGCATACTTGCCTGATAACTATCTAGACCGACCTTACTTATTACTAATCCTATACCTTGACACACCGCAGCAACTGTCGCATAAAACACTCCATTAGCCGGTAACTTTAAAGAAAGAAGATGATTGTCACCACGCCCGAGTATTGATATTGAGATACCACCCAAAGTCACAAACATAGCAATGATACTCATTGGCTCTAACTTTTGGCCTAATAGTATCCATGCAGTAATAGCTGCCGATAACGGAGCCAAAGTCATAAACAACTGTCCAAAACGCGAACCAATAATTGTGTAGCATTTCATCAAACAATAGTCGCACATCACAAAGCCTACAAAACCAGACAAAGCCATCCAGCAATATGCCTCCGTAGATCCATTAGCCGGTAATGGCTTTCCAAAGACCACAAGAAACATAATCACAGAAAAAGCAAGGGCAAAGACCATTCTCAACATATTGAGAGTGATGCTTCCCAAGCGCTTGCTTGCGTACTCACTCAGAATTGCCGTTATCGTCCACGAAAAGGCAACGCCCAAAGATATTAACTCGCCGAAATATTGCATGTTGCAAAGTTACGTTTTTTTGACAGTATATAGAAAAGTTCATAAAAGAAAAAATCCCGAGAAATTATTCTCGGGATTATTTGTTATGAATCGTAGGTTATATGCTATTTTTTCCAAAGTTTAGTCATATCTTCCAAGGTTTTACCTTTTGTTTCAGGAACAAGCTTCCAAACAAAGACTGCGGCTATTACACAAATCATACCGTAAAGGCCATAAGTAAACCAGTGCCCGAAATTGTCTCCGTGAGACAAATGCATGTTAAACATCGGAACAAAAGTTGAACTTACAATAAAATTGAATATCCATTGGAAAGCTACTGCTACTGCTACTGCTGTACCACGTATAGTATTAGGGAATATCTCCGCGATTAGTACCCAACAAATTGGTCCCCAACTGAACATGAAAGAAGCACTGTAAATCATAATACAAATCATTGTAACTATATTGAGTGCTGGATTACCAAATGTTATAGCTACACCAAAGGCTCCGATAGCCATACCGATAGATCCCCATATAAGAAGAAGTTTCCTGCCAAGTTTTTCTACAGTAAACACTGCAACGAGAGTAAACGAAATGTTTACAATTCCCATTATGACGGTCTGAACCATAGGATTACTCATACCCATATCCTGGAATATACGTGGTGCATAATACAAAACAGCATTAATACCTACAGCCTGTTGGAAAACACTCAGCATTATACCAATAAAGATACACATAAATCCATAAGAGAACAGTTTTTCTGTCTTTACTGAGATTGTATTTTTAATATCATTTAAAATTTCTTTTGCCTGTTCTGTTCCATTTATGCGTGAAAGTACATTGAGAGCCTTTTCATCCTGTTTAATCATTACTAGATAACGAGGCGTTTCTGGAACGAAGCAAATAAGAACTGTAAACAATGCTGCTGGTATGCATTCAGAACCAAACATATATCTCCACCCAGTAGTGATTGTCCAATGTGCATCTGCCACATTGGCAATTACTCCGGCAGCGTTATAAATAGGATTAGAATGTCCTCCCAAAATAATGAAATTTACAAAATAAACAACGAGTTGACCAAAGATAATAGCAAATTGGTTCCAACTTACGAGCATACCTCTTATGTTACTCGGAGCAACCTCACCAATATACATTGGACAAATAGCTGAAGCCATACCAACACCGATACCACCAAGAACACGATACATATTAAATACTATAAGTAAATTCAGTGTTGGTTTCCCATTTGTCAGCATCCATGATTCAGGATACATAGAGCCCCATGCTGATATGAAAAAACAGATACCAGCGAAGATAAGAGAATTTTTTCGTCCAAGTTTAACGGCGAAGAGACCTGACAATGAACTGCCGATAATACAACCGATTAACGCACTAGATGAGGTTAAGCCATGCAAAAAGTCGGTGTACTCAAAATCTTTTGCTCCACGAAAGAAGGCCTGCAACCCTTTTTCTGCACCAGAAATAACTGCGGTATCATAACCGAAGAGTAACCCTCCGAGTACAGCAACCATGACAATAGAAACAAGGTATGCTTTTGAACCTTTTTGATTTTGTCCCATGTTTTATTAGATTTATAATTTATGTACATTTAATATATATACGTTTAAATGCCTTTATTCCCCATAAAACTCTATGAAAAGAGGCAGAAAAGTCGTCAAATATAAAAATAGTCTTGTTGTTTTTCTATATCAGACTACGAATATGAAATTTGCTCTATAATTTAATATAGCAGCAACAACCCAGCAAATGCAGCACAACCAATCATGGTTAATGGGTTTATTTTTATGAATTTAGTTCCTACAAATGTTGCAGCAAACAAACCTATGCTAATCCAGAAAGTCCATGGATCAGAAGGAGTAGAGAAGTTTTCGGGAGTCATCAGCAACAATGTAGCTGCTGCAAGAAGTCCTACTACAGCTGGTCTCAAACCAGAAAAAACATCTTGTATTATTGGAGAATCCATGTATTTCATAAACATTTTGCTGATCAAAATCATCAAGATTAATGATGGCAAAATTATAGCAATCGTTGCTGTAAGTGAGCCCATGACTGCCGTAAATTCAGAAAAGCCAGCATTATGTATAGCTGTGTATCCACAATAGGTAGCTGAATTTATACCAATAGGTCCTGGAGTCATCTGGCTAATAGCTATGACATTCGTAAATTCACTTACGGTGAGCCAATGATAGCGAGTTACTACCATACCCTGTATAAGAGAAATCATGGCGTATCCGCCACCAAAGCCAAACAAGCCTATCTCAAAAAATGCGATAAATAGTTGTATGAATATCATAATATTGATTACAGTATGATGATGTTTATTCTGTAGGCTTTATATATTTGCCATAAAGAAATCCACCAACACCAGCTGCCATTATCACCCAAATCGGATTAACACCAACTAACCATATAGCAATTGCTCCCATTGTAGGTATCCAACAGTTATAGATGTTGATTTTTGCACTTTTGGCAAGATTAAATGTAGGAACAGCAATCAAAGCAACAACGGCAGGACGAATGCCTGCAAATATTGAAGCTATAATCTTATTGTCCTGAAACTGATGAAAGAACATCGCAATTAAAAGGATGATGATAAAAGACGGCAATGCCGCACTGACAGCTGTACAAACAGCTCCTGAAATCTTTCTCAGTTTATATCCAATAAATATGCTGATGTTGATGGCGAAAACACCTGGACAACTTTGAGCGATTGCTACAAGATTTAAGAATTCATCTTTGTCTATCCATTTATTTTTGTCAACAACATCAGCCTCTATCATAGGAATCATGGCATAGCCACCTCCAAAGGTGACTAAGCCAATCTTAATAAATGTCTTGAATAACTTCCAATACATGTTTATCCTTTTTCCTCTATCCACTTTCTTGCATTGACAAAAGCCTCAATCCAAGGAGTAACCTCATCATTATTGCGATCTAGTGGATAATAAGCATTCTGCCAAGGGAAGATAGCACGCTCAGGATGTGGCATCATTGCAAGATGACGACCATCGTTTGAGCAGATACCAGCAACATTGTAATCAGAGCCGTTAGGATTTCCTGGATATTCAGCATAGTTGTATTTTGCAACTACGTTATAATGGTCTTCTGGTTCTGGAAGATAGAAACGACCTTCTCCATGAGCCACCCAAATACCGAGTTTACTACCACTTAGACTGCCAAGAAGGATACTCTTATTTTGAGGAATACTCAATCCAAGGAATGCACTTTCAAACTTATTTGAACTGTTATGGCACAAATGACTTCTGTGTTCATGCTCAGGATTGATTAAATTCAATTCCACCATCAACTGACATCCGTTACAAATACCAAGACTCAAGGTGTTCTCGCGAGCGTAGAACTTGTCAAGAGCTTCTTTTGCTTTTGGATTGTAGAGGAATGCTCCAGCCCATCCTTTGGCACTTCCAAGAACATCACTATTTGAGAAACCACCACAGAATACAATAAAGTTGACATCTTCCAATGTCTCACGACCACTGATAAGATCAGTCATCATGACATCCTTCACGTCAAAACCTGCTAGATACATTGTGTAAGCCATTTCGCGCTCACCATTAGTACCCTTTTCACGTATGATAGCAGCTTTAACTCCTGTTGGCTTTCTACGATTAATATCTATACCATAACTTGCAAGTGTACCCTTGAATTCTTTGTTATAAGATATTTCAATAGGCTGCTTCTTGTAGTTTGTATAACGCTTCTTTGCCATACCGTTCATACTCTGATCACGGTCAAGGAGATAAGATGTCTTATACCAAGTTTCACGAAGAGAATCTATATCGAACTCATTTTCAGCATCGCCATTCTTAACAACAATCTTACGGCTGTTTGGAGTAGGATAACCAATCTTAGCATATCCAACGCCTTCGTCATCAAGGAATTTTTTCAATTCTTCCTTATGCTCGTCGCTTACCTGAATAACAACACCTGGATTTTCAGCAAACAAAGTCTTAACGATATCATCACTTGCTATATCATGCAAATTAACGTTGATACCACCATTCTCATTAGCAAAAGTCATTTCCAACAATGTGGTTATCAAACCACCTGCACTTATATCATGACCTGCCATTATCCAACCACGCTTAACAAGTTCCTGAATTGCATTGAAACAATCAACGAAATACTCAGGGTTCTTCACTGTTGGAACATCACTTCCGACTTTACCCAAGCTCTGTGCAAATGCACTACCGCCAAGATGTTGTTCGTCGAAACTGAAATCAATATGATAAAGACTTGAATTTTTATCGTTTACAAGTACTGGGCTTACTGTTTTCTTCACATCACTGATCTCACCACCAGCACTTACTATAACAGTTCCTGGAGCGATGATTTTCTCACCGTTAGGATATTGCTGGCTCAAAGATAGAGAATCTTTACCTGTAGGTACATTTACATGTATATCACAGCAGAAATCGCTCAATGCACTTACACCTTCGTAAAGTCTTGCATCCTCACCCTTCTGTGAACGACAAGGCCACATCCAGTTAGCACTTAGACTAAGACTATCAAGTCCTTCAGCAAGCGGCGCCCATACAATATTTGTAAGAGCCTCAGCAACAGAAAGTACACTTCCTGCTTTTGGATCAGCAAGACCTGCCTGTGGAGCATGTCCTAAAGAAGAGGCAATACCCTTTTCTCCACGGAAATCAAGTGCAACGACACCGCAGTCTGACAATGGAAGTTGTATTTTACCTTGTCCTTGCTGGCGTGCAACCTTACCTGTGACAGAACGGTCTACTTTATTTGTCAACCAGTCTTTACAAGCTACAGATTCAAGTTGAAGCACACGATTAAGATATTCGTCTATGTGATCTTGTGAATAAGTAACATCCTCATATTTACGCTCTACAGTCTCATCAACCATAATTGTCTTTGGAGTGTGACCAAACATCTGGGCAACATCAAGATCAAATGGTTTAATGCCATCAGCCTGTTTAAAAGCAAAATGAGCATCGCCTGTAGTTTCACCAACAACATACATCGGGGCACGTTCACGTTCTGCTATTTTCTGAACATGGTCAAGATACTTCTCATCAATAAGAAGTCCCATACGTTCCTGACTTTCATTAGCGATAATTTCTTTAGCGCTTAGCGTCTTGTCACCAATAGGCAATTTAGACATATCGATTTCGCCGCCACATTCTTCAACAAGTTCAGATAGGCAGTTCAAGTGACCTGCACTACCATGGTCGTGAATGCTGACAACTGGATTTTCATCTTCTTCAACCAATGCACGAACGAGGTTGTAAGCACGTTTCTGCATTTCAGGGTTAGCACGCTGAATAGCATTAAGTTCTATTCCATTGCTATATTTACCAGTATCAACAGAAGATACAGAACCGCCACCAAGACCGATACGATAGTTATCGCCACCAACAACAACAACTTTGTTGCCCTTTGCTGGTTCTTTTTTCAGACAGTCGCGTTTTTTGCCATATCCTACACCGCCGGCAAGCATAATAACCTTGTCGTAAGCATATTTTTCATTATTTTCCTGGTGCTCGAAAGTTAGTACAGAACCACAAATTAATGGCTGTCCAAACTTGTTACCAAAATCACTTGCACCATTAGAAGCCTTAATCAGAATTTGTTCTGGGCTTTGATACAACCAATTACGTACAGGAAGAATATCTTCCCAATCACGTTCTATATCTGTTTTACCGTTTTCATCTTTCAAACGAGGGTAAGCTGTCATGTAACATGCAGTTCCAGCAATAGGCCATGAACCGACACCTCCACCCATACGGTCACGAATTTCACCACCAGTTCCTGTAGCAGCACCATTGAAAGGCTCAACAGTAGTTGGGAAATTGTGAGTTTCGGCTTTAAGAGAGATTACACTCTCAATATCATTTACACGGAAATAATCACTAGTACTTTGATCTGCAGGAGCAAACTGCTCTATAACAGGACCTTGTGCGAAAGCCACATTATCCTTATATGCAGATAAAATCTTATTCGGGTTTTCTTTAGTGGTTTTCTTTATCATGCTGAAAAGAGATGACTCCATTTCTTTTCCGTCGATGATAAATTGTCCGCCGAAAATCTTGTGACGACAATGCTCAGAGTTTATCTGTGCAAAACCAAAGATTTCAGAATCGGTTAGTGGTCGGCCGTTTTCCTTCTCAAGTTTGTGTAGATAGGCAATCTCATCATCATTCAATGCAAGGCCTTCCTCGTTGTTGTATGTTTCGAGGTCATCAACATACTTGATTGGTTCCGGGTTGTGGTTAACTGTGAATATGTCCTGGTCGATACCATTGTACATACGTTGCAGCATAGGGTCGTGTTCTGCCTTCTCTGAATCAACAGGGAAATATTCCTCTATACGCAAAATGCCGCTAAGACTCATATTCTGGGTAATCTCAACGGCATTCGTACTCCAAGGGGTAATCATTTCACGGCGTGGTCCAACAAAGAAGCCTTCCAATTTTTGGGTTTCTTCCAACTTTGCATCGCCGTAAAGCCAGCAAAGTTCACTGATTTCGTTCTGATCTGGCTGATGATCGAATTCAGTTGCAATAACACTCTTAGATTGAGTTCTAAAAAAAAGAATCATACTTTTTTATATTTTTGTAGGTGATATATTCGCTTTGCAAAGGTAGTGCAAATCATGCACAATACAAAATAAAAATATGTTTTTTATTTTTATTGTCGTGATGCAGCCTACTTTATTCAAAGGTAGTGCAAATCATGCACAATACAAAATAAAAATATGTTTTTTATTTTTATTGTTGTGATGCAGCCTACTTTATCTAAAGGTAGTGCAAATCATGCACGATATTAAATACTAATTTTATTTTTTACTACATAATAGGCACCATTCTTACAATAAATTAATGCTTAGCATCTTAGATAAAGTCATATTCTCTGTTTAACACCTTATTATATACATGCACATGCGCGCATAAGTTTTTTGAAAATACCAGCGTCGAAGTGTCTATCCATTGATTACCAGCATATTAACCCGTCGATTTGCAAAAACAAAGTGTCGCATATATGTTGTTAGTTGCAACCCAATAACAATGGATATTACCCGTGTCAACCAAAACATATTTATCATCAATGCATTAAACAAATTATATTTTTCACAGCTAACGAATAGTAAACAAATTGTTTTGATATATATCCGTACTGTTTATTCTATTGAAAAAGAACGTTTTCACAACCAGAATTCAGTGTTCTACGACATAAAGTTTGCGTTTCTACGATATAAAGTTTTCATTTCTACGTGGAAACGTTTCTGTTGCTACGACACAACGTTTGCGTTTCTACGATATAAAGTTTCCAATTCTATATAGAAACGTTTTTTTATTTTGACACAAGCTCGACACTATGTTTTTACAAAAGCAGCATCTAACCCACTGATTGTCATCTAATAGACACTTCGACGCTTACATTTTTGCAAAACCTATGTACAGTTTTCATAAGATAAAGAAAAGACCTAGTATTTTTTTACAGCTTCATGTGCCCTTCTCATCACACTTTTCCGGACTTTACTTCTACTCTTTTCGAATATACTCAACAAATCTATTCCTGAAGGGCCCTTGGGAGTAGTCAAAGGGTCATTAAATAAATCCGATACGATTTTACTTGTACTGAACCCTATCCTTGGAGCCTTAGCAGTTATCACGACAGTATTGATAGTTATTGCTTTAGGAATAAGAAAGGTAGAATCTTTCATATTCTTTATTTCCATATTTCTTCTAACATAACTATTATGAGTAAGAGTAAGGCTAGTAGCATTCGGATCAGAAATAAAGAAGTGTCCGTTTTTATCAGAAAAGAATTTTTTATTCGTATTTGTATAGATAGCCACTCCATCAATCGGTTGTCTCGTCTCCACATCAATAAGCACGCCCCTTATTTGGGCATCAGCATTATTAACCAAAGCACTCAGGAAAAACAATATAAGAGACATCTTTATTTTCATAATCAAAGTAGTAATCTTGCACAAAGTTAAGTTAAAAAAGACAATCACTGACAATACACTAGTTACTTTATCTTTTCTTAAATCTTGTTGGGTTAAATATATCAAATTATGTTTGATTTTATTACTATATAAAGAATTAGTCCGTTGTTGCATTGAATGCAACAACGGACTTCATTATATAAATTCTAAAGTTAAAGAGCTTTTATTAATCAGTTGCTAAGACTTTTCTCCAAGTTTTTTCGTATTGCAGCAATAAACTCATCACTGTTAGCTTGCGTTGTCTTAACACCTTCCATAAGATTTACTAAATCTTTTGTAGCAATACCTGAATTAAGTGTATCGAGACAGGCTTGTTCCTGTTTGTCACCAAACTCAACCAATGCTTGGATATTATCCAACTCGCCTCTCTTTCTGAGAGCACCGCTCCAAGCAAATATCGTTGCCATAGGGTTAGTACTTGTTTCCTCGCCTTTCAGATATTTATAATAATGTCTTGTCACTGTTCCATGAGCAGCTTCATATTCATATTTCCCATCAGGAGAAACCAGCACAGACGTCATCATTGCAAGCGAACCAAATGCAGTAGATAGCATGTCGCTCATCACATCACCATCATAGTTCTTACATGCCCATATAAATCCACCCTTACTACGTATTACTCGCGCAACGGCATCATCAATAAGAGTGTAGAAATATTCTATTCCAAGCTTTTCAAACTCTTGCTTATAGTCATTTTCATACACGTCTTCAAATATCTTTCTGAACTGCGCATCGTATGTTTTACTGATCGTATCTTTTGTTGCAAACCACAAGTCTTGTTTTGTATCAATAGCAAATTTAAAACAACTGTGTGCAAAAGAGGTTATACTTTCATCGGTATTGTGCATTCCCTGAATAACTCCAGCACCGTCAAAGTTATGAATTTCTACTTCCTGCTTCTTTCCGCTTTTACCTTCAAATACGAGCTTTGCCACTCCTGGTTCGTCTGCACGAATTTCCACACTTTTATAAACGTCACCATAAGCATGACGAGCGATAGTTATTGGCTGTTCCCAATTCTTCACTACAGGACGAATTGATGGGATTGTTATCGGAGCTCTGAACACAGTTCCATCCATAATACTTCGTATGGTTCCGTTAGGACTTTTCCACATCTTATGTAGATGATATTCGTCCATTCGCTGAGCATTAGGAGTGATTGTTGCGCATTTCACAGCTACGCCATATTTACGTGCCGCATTAGCAGAATCTATAGTTACTTTATCATTAGTCTTATCACGGTTGGGCAGACCAAGATCGTAGTATTCAGACTTCAGGTCTACAAATGGAAGTATCAATTCATCCTTAATCATCTTCCAAAGAATACGTGTCATCTCGTCACCGTCCATCTCCACGAGTGGCGTGGTCATTTTAATCTTTTCCATATAAGCTATACTTTATTATCAATAGTGTCTGCAAATATAGGAAAAAGATTTCAAATTAACGAAAAAAGATGTCGAATTGTTGTTAATTGATAGCTTTTACATTAAATATGCTATCCACAGTAAAATGAAAACAAAAAAATGGCGCAGAATTCATTTTACTGAATCCTACGCCATTCATATAATCTTCTTACCTTTTAATATTCTTATTTATCTTCAGGAGCCTTATCTATCAAGTCCATAAACTGATCTAGCTTTGGAGTGATAATAATCTGTGTGCGACGATTACGCTGTTTGCCAATTTCGCTATCATTTGTAGCAATTGGATTGTATTGTCCGCGACCACCTGCTGTGAGACGTTTAGGATCTACGCCATAGTGATCTTGTAGATACTGAACAACACTAGAAGCGCGAAGTGCAGAAAGGTCCCAGTTGTTACGGATATTCTTCATACTTGGTGCAGTGGTGTTTACAGCTACATTATCGGTGTTACCCTCAATCAGCACATCATAGTCCTTATAGTCCATGATAATCTTAGCAATCTTGCTCAATGTCTCTGCTGCACGGTCGTTAATTTCATAACTTCCGCTCTTGTAAAGCATATTGTCTGCTAGAGAGATATAAACTACACCCTTCAGAACTTGAACATCAACTTCCTTCATTTCATCCTTGCTTAAAGAACGTGTAAGGTTGTTTGTAAGTACCATATTCAGGGAGTCACTCTTGCTCTTCACCTCAACCAAATGACGAATGTAGCGGTTGCTTTCATTTATCTGATCAACAAGTTTTGAGATGTTGATATTGTTTGAGTTAGCATTTGTAAGACTCTTGTCTAATGAGCCCTGCAAATTAGCATAGTCTCTTTTCTGCTGTGCCAATTGGTCTTCAAGACTTGCAACGCGTGCCTTACTTGCAGCAAGCTGCTCCTTAGAATCCTGATAATTTGAAGTCAGTTCTCTGTTTTCAGTCTGACAATTCTGTAATTCCTTTTTGCTTGCACAACTGCTGAACAACAATGTACCAGCAACAAGAGTTAGAATCAAAACATTTTTCTTCATATCTATAAATTTTAAGTTCTGTATAATTGCAAAATTACTTATTAGACGCATAAAACAACTAAATGTTTACTCGCTTTATATTATTTTAAATTATTAGTGAATATTTTAAGACAGTCATTATGTGCTTTTAGCATTGTTTTGCCTTTTATATATAAATTATTTATCATTTAGCACCGCCACGTCATACATATTATCAAGCAAGTAAAGTCCTGATTTAGTACGAAATATTTTCTCTCTTATATTTTCTATAGCTTGGGGTATCAAGTGGTCCTCATATATATTTACAAGGAAGTCTGATTCAACGAGAATTTGATAGTCTAGTCCATCAATATCATTGTATGTATGATGATGCGCAATAAGATAGCATATTCTATCTATTTGCTCTTTACTATATCCACCTAGTGAGGAAAGAAGTTTACAAGCTTCGGCTGGTCCTTCCTTTTCTTGATATTTTCCATTAGATGAACCATATTTTTCTTCACTTACATGTATTCCTATATCATGTAAGATTGCAGCAGATTCAAGAATAGACATCAGGTTCTCGCCCACCCCTTCTAAAGTAGCTATTGTGACAGCATAATCATGAACTTTCATGAAATGCTGGATCCTCATAGCATCACCTTTATCATAATCCGTCATAGCGGCTATAAGTTTTGCGTGTTGTATATCCATATCTTAATATTTTGGCTACAAAGATAAGCCAAACTAGAACAAAGCGTATAAAATAAGTGAAAAAACAACGATATTTTTTCTTTGATGTGAAAAAATAACTATATTCGCATGCTTTTATAAAAAAATATAATATTAATTGAAATCGGGCAATTGACACAATAGGCAAAAGCCATATCATAACAAGGTAAATATCGGATGAGAAAAATTGACATGACATCCAAAGAATGGTGCGACATAATATTCGAAGGGAAGAATAAAAAATATGGTGCATATAAGCTACGCATTGAGTCGACACATCGCAATATGATTGTTATTATTGCATTGGTGACTATAATCGCATTGCCTTTCTTATTCATGTTACTTGTGATACTCTTCACGCCAAAGGAAAAATATGATATGGATCTTGACCAAGTGTTATCTGAAATGAAACCAGCGCAAAACAAATATAAATTGTCTGCACCCAAAATGCTTAATATGACCCACAAGAACATATCTAAGAAAGTTGGCAAACGTGCAGCATACACGGCTCCGGTTATCATGCCCGACAATAAGGTGACAGACTCTGGACTTTCAACAGACGGCAACGCAACAAAAGGTGCTGAATCAAATTCTGTAAACATACCCGCTGATACTACTGGATTTGCAAATAAGACAACAAATCATAATGGCGTAAATGCTAACACGGATAAAATTTTGTTTAGAGTAATTGAAGAATTACCTGAATTCCCTGGAGGTGCAACAGAACTTATGAAATGGCTTACTCGTAACCTTCACTACCCGACATCTGCTCAAGAAAGAAATATTGACGGAAAGGTTGTTGTTAGTTTCATCATTAACAAAAATGGTACCCTTTCTGACATAAAGATTATTAAGTCTTTAGACCCTGATTGCGACAACGAGGTGTTACGCGTAATTAAGAAAATGCCAAGATGGAAACCTGGAACCGAAAAGGGAAAAGCTGTACGCTCTCAATATGTAATTCCTGTTGTTTTCAAGGGCTTGTCATAAATTCCGCTTACATGCAAGTTTATGCTATTTTTGATGCTATTATGTTACGGTTTTATTAATAAAGATGTGTTACCTTTGAAAAAGTTAAACCATTTGTAAAGAATATCTTTAACGTCATTTTTATTGTTTTCTTCGTTTATTATATAGTTTTTTACTAACTTTGCAACAAATTGTACCTGCGCCCGATAAACATGAAAGTAATAGAAATAATAAACAAGAATAAGGGTAAACGAAAATTATCATTCGAAGTACTGCCTCCATTAAAAGGAAACGGTACTGGAAATCTGTTTGCAACAATTGACAAACTAAAAGTTTTCGACCCACTTTATATAAATATTACCACTCATCATAGCGAGTATGTCTACAAGGAACTTCCAAATGGACAGTTTGAAAGAAATAGAATACGCAGACGACCAGGCACAATTGCTATTGCCGCAGCGATAGGCAACAAATACAATATTCCGGTAATTCCACACGTAATTTGTAATGGAGCCAGTGCCGAAGATATTGAATACGAACTACTTGATTTACAATTTCTTGGTATCGAGAACCTGTTACTACTTCGCGGCGACAAGGCTAAAGACGACAGAATATTTACTCCGACAAAGGGAGGTTACACACATACAACGGAACTTATTCAACAGGTAAACAAATTTAATGAGGGTTTCTTTAATGACGGAACTCCTATTAAACACCCTGGGACTAATTTCACTTTTGGTGTAGCAGCATATCCTGAAAGACATGAGGAAGCACCCAATCTTGAAATGGATATCAAATACCTTAAGATGAAACAGGATCTTGGTGCACAGTATGCTGTCACACAACTGTTTTATGACAATAATAAGTTTTTTGATTTCGTAAAACGTGCCAGAGAAATGGGTGTCACCATTCCTATCATACCTGGAATAAAACCTCTTGCAAAATTATCTCAGTTGACTGTTGTACCAAGAACATTCAGATGCGACCTGCCTGAAGCATTAGCTGATGAAGTGATAAAGTGTAAGTCAGACGAAGATGCAAAGAGATTGGGTATAGAATGGGGTATTCAACAATGCAAAGAACTATACGCAGCAGGATTTGAAACAATACATTTCTACACGGTTTCTGCTGTAGACAGTGTTAAGGAAATAGCTAAGGATATATTATAGTCAGATGAAGTTCAGTGATGTTATAGGTCAGGAAGAGGCAATTAATAGACTCAGACAACTTGTTGAAGAACAACGAGTGCCTAGTACCATGATGCTATGCGGTCCATCAGGATGCGGCAAAATGGCTCTTGCAATGGCTTTTGCGTCATATCTCTTAGGTGAGCGCGACGGAGAAAAATCATTATTGAGTGACCCGATGGCTATTAGAAATGCAGAAGCTATGCTGAAAAATTGGGAACATCCTGATCTGCATTTCACCTACCCCGTGATAAAACCAGCCGGAGTGTCTGCCGATCATAAGATGATAAGCGATGACTTTACCAGAGAATGGCACGAGATGATTGCAGAAAGTCAATATTTCTTCATAGATAACTGGCTCGCAAAAATGGATGCTGCAAATCAGCAAGCTATTATTGGTGCTGGAGAAAGTGATGAACTGACCCGCAAGATGAGTCTTAAATCAAGTCAGGGAGGATACAAGGTCAGTATCATATGGCTTCCGGAAAGAATGAATGCAGAATGTGCCAATAAACTATTGAAGCTATTGGAAGAACCACCTCATCAGACTGTGTTCATTATGGTCTCTGAAGAACCTGAACTACTACTTGACACGATAAAAAGTCGTACGCAAAGAATAGATATAAAGAAGATTGACGACGATGCCATCGAAAAAGCTTTGACAGAACGCCGTGGACTTGATCAAGATGTTGCTCACAGAATTGCCCGAATAGCAAACGGCAATTGGATGCGCGCACTCGAAAATCTTGACGCAGGAAACGAAAACCGCCAATTCCTAGACATGTTCATCATGCTGATGCGTCTGTCATATCAAAGAAATATAAAGGAATTAAAAAAGTGGAGTGAAATAGCATCAACTAACTATGGAAGAGAAAAGCAACGTCGCATGCTCAACTACTTCTCTAGAATGGTGAGAGAAAACTTCATGTATAATTTCCAACAAGCTGAGTTATGCTATATGACTCAAGAGGAAGAAGACTTCTCAAGCAAATTCGCAAGATTCATTAACGAAGCCAATGTGATAGAGATATCAGAACTATTACAAAAGGCAAGAAGAGATATAGGGCAGAACGCTAACGGGAAAATAGTATTTTTCGATTTGGCACTGCAAATGATTGTTTTATTAATTAGAAAATAACAATTCGTATGGATTATAAAAATATGAAATTCAAAGTCTCTAAGGGTTGTGATCATGGACTCTGCTGCCGAGCTTATGGCAGACAGGACAGACAGCTCAACACTTGTGACTGGCTTGCAGACGTTCCTGGTAACGCAGAGAGCACAGACCTAGTAGAGGTTCAATTCAAGAACACACGTAAGGGATATTATCATAACGTGAACGGATTGGATTTAAAGAAAGGCGACGTTGTTGCCGTTGAAGCTACTCCAGGTCACGACATAGGTATCGTAACACTTACTGGAAGACTTGTAAAATTACAGATTAAAAAGGCTAACCTTAAATCTGCCGATGATATTAAACGTATTTACCGCATTGCCAAACCTGTTGATATCGAGAAATACGAAGAAGCTAAAGCCCGTGAACACGACACTATGATTCAAAGCCGACAGATTGCTAAGAATCTTAATCTACAGATGAAAATTGGTGACGTAGAATATCAGGGCGACGGCAACAAAGCTATATTTTATTATATTGCAGACGAAAGAGTTGACTTCAGACAACTGATTAAAGATTTGGCTGCTGCTTTTCACGTTAGAATTGAAATGAAGCAGATTGGCGCCAGACAAGAGGCAGGACGTATCGGCGGAACTGGCCCTTGCGGTCGTGAGCTATGCTGCGCGACATGGATGAAAAACTTTGTTAGTGTTAGTACAAATGCTGCACGTTTCCAAGATATATCACTTAATCCACAGAAACTAGCAGGAATGTGCGCTAAACTAAAATGCTGTCTTAACTATGAAGTTGACGGATATGTTGAAGCTGGCAAGAAGGTTCCTAGCAGAGACATGATTCTACAAACCATGGACAACGACTATCACTTGTTTAAGAGCGATATTCTTACAGGTATGATTACCTACTCTACTGACAAGAATATGGCCACTAACATGGAAACGATTACAACAAAGCGCGCAAAAGAAGTTATCGATATGAACAAACGCGGAGAAAAACCGCTATCACTTCTTGAGAACGACAAAGCTAAAGCTCCGAAACGCCATAAAGATTTGCTTGAAGATGATATTAATCGTTTCGACAATTCTAAGCGTAAGAAGAAAAATAAAAATAAGAACCGCAATGTTCCTAACGGACCTAAACCACTAGATAATAATGCGGGAACAGAAAACATTGATAACAAGAACAACAACCGCCCTCAACGCAATAACAACCGAAGAAGAAACTATCCTCCTAAAGTTGAGAACAACGGTAAAGAAGGATAAGATAAGATGAGAAAGAATATCTTTACGATATTTATCATAACAGCAATGGCTGTTATGAGTTCCTGTACCGGGAATAAGGTGTATGACAAATATCAGCATACACCTATTTCTGGATGGGAAAAGAACGATACTTTGAAATTTGAGGTACCAAAGATGAATGCCAACGGTGTCTTTGCTGCAAATCTAGGATTAAGAATCAACAGCTCGTTTCCATTTATGGGACTTACACTTATAGTTGATCAGACTGTCTATCCGTCGCACATCACTAAGAGCGACACATTAAACTGTCAACTTATTGATAAGAACGGTAAGAGCAAAGGACTTGGAATCAGCTACTACCAATACAATTTCGCCATTAGCCAAATAAGTCTCAGTAAAGGAGATAGCTTGGTTGTAAAGGTAAGACATAACATGAAACGCGAGATACTTCCTGGTATCAGCGATATTGGATATTCACTAAGTACGCACTAGATTTCTTCCTGCATCTATACGCAGGAAGATAAACAGCAATAGCGTGAATCCCCACAAGGAGGATCCTCCATAACTGAAGAACGGTAACGGAATTCCGATTACCGGAGTAAGTCCTAACACCATTCCTACATTAATAAATACATGGAATAGGAATATACTTGCCACGCAATAACCATATATTCGTCCGAAGGCAAATGGTTGCCTTTCTGCAAGGTGCATCAATCTTAGTACCAAAGCTAGGAATAAACATAGCACACCTGCCGAACCAAGGAATCCTTCCTCTTCGCCAACAGTACAGAATATAAAGTCGGTATCCTGCTCTGGAACAAATTTTAATTTAGTCTGAGTTCCATTAAGAAATCCCTTTCCTTGTAATCCCCCAGAACCGATAGCAATCTCACTCTGGTGAACATTATATCCTGCACCACTAATATCATCGTCGAGACCCAACAATACATTTATACGTACACGTTGGTGTGGCTCCATAACATTATTAAGTACATAATCGGCTGAATAGAAAAAGACGATTGAACCTAATGCAAACGCTAATATAAAGAAGTAACTAGACAAATGGGTGCGCAACCAATTATATAATAAATATCCAATTAGCAATACGCACAGGATAAGTTGTACCCAGACTATATCAAAAGAAGGAATGACATACACTGAGAATAAAAAACATATTAACGTAACTCCCAGACATGTATAAAGCAGCATCAACATCTTCTTTCTATCCTTGCAATACACATTCACAAGCACAGCCGAGAATATTTGCACAAGTAGCAACACAATAAACTTACCGAGAGATGTCTGTGTATCAAACAGCATCACGTTTTCGAATTTTATTCCTAGCACGAAATAAACAATCATTGCCAAACCGGTAAACAACACACTTCCCGGCATTCCCTCACGATAGAACATAAAGAAGAATGACAGATAAACCAATGCAGAACCAGTCTCTTTTTGACCAATAATAAACAACATGGGCAAGACAACGATAGCAGATGCGGCAATAAAATCCTTCCATCGATGAATATTAAATCCATACGATCCCATGAGCTTGGATATCGCTAAGGCTGTAGCAAATTTTGCAAACTCTGCCGGTTGCAGACGCAATGGTCCTAAGACAAGCCATGAGCGTGAACCTTTAATTTCATGCGGGTTGAATATCGTGAGAAATAGCAATATTAAGAAGAAGCCATATATCACGTAAGAGAATGTATCGTAAAACTTATCATCAAGCAACAAGATAACAAGTCCTAGAAATATTGATGTTCCAATCCATACAATCTGCATACCAGACCTTGTGGAAAGACTGAAAATATCAGTATCTCCATAAGTATAGCTTGCACCGCACACGCTAATCCATCCAAAGATCAACAATGCGACGTATATTCCTATTGTCCACCAGTCAAGTGAACGAAGCACACTAGGTTGTTTATCTGTTACGCGAGCCATAAGCAATTCTACGTTTCTGTAATTCATCAGCTTGTTTTGCAGCTGAAGGTGATAGTTTACCTGTCATATATTGTTCAAACAAAACACCTGCAATAGGAACCGCGAAATCGGCTCCAAAGCCACCATTCTCTACATATACAGCAATGGCTATCTTTGGCTTATCCATAGGCGCAAATCCCATAAATACAGAGTGGTCCTGTCCTCTATTCTGTGCAGTACCTGTCTTACCACATACAGTAAAAGGAAGATGAGCTAAAGCTTTACAAGTTCCTTTGAGTGCCGATGAGCGCATGCCAGCTATAACAGCTCTATACGCACGCTCACTTGCCATTGTGCGATGACGACGCATAAATGTTGTATCAAGCGGCTCATACTGTACTTTTCTCACTACATGAGGTATATAATAATAGCCACGGTTAGCTATGGTTGCTCCCAAATTAGCAATCTGCAGCGGTGTTAGGTTTACTTCGCCCTGACCAATTGCAATACTAATGACTGTAAGTCCATTCCATGAACCATGATAAGCCTTGTCATAAAATGAGGAATTAGGTATAAGTCCTCGTTTTTCTCCAGGTAAGTCAATTCCCAACTTGTATCCAAATCCCATGCTCACCATATAATCTCTCCACACGTTCATTGCATCCTCTACGGTTCTGTATTTGCTGCGATTACTCATCATGTGGTAAAGTCCCCAACAAAAATATCCGTTACATGATGTACTTATCGCATCAATCAGGTTTAATGGAGATGGGTGACCATGACATCCTACATGCAATCCGTGATAAGAGAATCCATGATTACAAGGAAACATTGTCGATGGTGTGATAATTCCTTCAGTGAGATATGTCAATGCCTGTGTTGTCTTGAATGTAGAACCTGGAGGATACTGTCCCATGATAGCACGATTCAAAAGTGGTTTCCACACATTTCGTGACAAGGCACGATGCGTTTTGCTTCTCATTCGTCCCACAAGTGTTCGTGGATCATAGGTAGGAGAAGATACAAGTGCCAGCACTTCACCTGTTGAAGGTTCTATCGCAACAACACTACCAATCTTACCTTGTAGCATTCTTTCTGCAAGAGCTTGTAATTTCACATCAATACTTAGTGTTAAATCCTTACCGGCAACAGGTTTGGTATCAAATTTTCCATTCTGATAGCTACCTTGAATTCGTCCATGAGCATCACGAAGAAGTATCTGAACTCCCTTTTCACCGCGCAACTGATTCTCGTATGCCTTCTCAACACCAAGTTTTCCGATATAATCACCCGGCTGATAATAATTATCTTCTTCTATATCTGCATCAGACACCTCACCTATATCACCCAAAACATGGGCTGCATAGGGATATTCATATTGTCTAATGCTACGTTTCTGAACATAGAATCCTGGGAAGCGGAACATCTTTTCACGGAATACACTGAATTCCTTGTCGGAAAGCTGCCTTTTAAAAAGTTGCTGTGTAAAGCGACTATACCCTGGATTTTTATTTCGGTCCTTAATATCTTTCATACGCATGATAAACTCTTCTTTGGTAATTCCCAAAGCTGAGCAAAATTCAAGCGTATCCAAATGTCCACGGGCTTCATTCATCACAACCATAATATCATAAGCAGGCTGGTTATAAACCATCAACTTACCATTACGGTCATAAATCGTACCACGTGAAGGAAACTCAATTTTCTTTAAAAATGCATTACTGTCGGCATTCTTCTTATAGTCGTCACTAAGCAATTGCAGAGTAAACAAACGAAGGGTATAAATGAGCACAATAGCTATACCCACTCCACCAATGACATAACGTCTGTTTTCAAGATTAAAATCTTTCACCGTACAGTAATTTTAATTAAATGGAAATTCCACAAAACGCCATCAAAGACTAAATCATTTTGAACGGAAATTTTCTATCGCTAATATCAATATGACTGAAAGGATTGTGCTACCCACAACACTCTCTATCCACTGCAGCCAATTGAAGAAATTAAACGTCTCTAGAGAAAAGAATGTGACGCAGTATATTAGAACCATCATAATGGCATAATATCCAAACTTATATGTGCCCATACTACGCATTGACGGTTTCAAGTCGTCAGCACTATCACGTTGCATAAATGTGCTCAACACAGTAGGTTGCAAGAGTCCTAGAAGGGTCACTGATGCCATTGACACGCCTGGAGTGTCAGAAAACACATCTACAATAAATCCCATTACAAAGCATAACAGTAATTCAGCCCAGCGCGGATAATTGCGTGGAAATAGCAATACCATATATACATAAAGCAAAGGGGTGGCGCAGTTGAAGAAATGAATATGATTCAACACCATCACCTGTACTAATAATAATATGGCAAAGGAAAAAATACCTTTTAGCAACTGAATATTCATAACTTTATACTCTGTTATTTTTCTTCTTTAGTCTTTATCGAATCCTGCGCAGCACGTAACACCTGAAGTCTTTCATTCATTACTCTGTTATCAATAACACAGACATCACGCAGTCTTCCAAAATCTGTCGAGAGTTTTATCTTTAGTCTATACGACATCTGATCGGCAGAATTATATACGTGTCTTATTCTTCCTACCATAATTCCTGCTGGGAATACAGAAGAATATCCACTTGTCACGACATAATCATACAACTTAAAATGAGCATGGCGTGGCACATCATCTACATAAGCTTGCGAAGCATCACCACCTGTCCAGTGGAGATAACCGAAATAGCCGCGTCCCTGAATAACGCAACTAATATTTGACTGTGAATTAAGTACAGGAATAACAACAGAATAGTGTGCAGAAGTAAGATATACGATACCTACAACACCATTTCCCGAAACAACTCCCATATCTTTTTTCACACCATCAGCTTGGCCTTTATTGATGGTTATAAGGTTGTCATGCTTTTCAACAGAGTTTGTTATCACTTTAGCGGGAATAAGTCTGAAAGGCTGCAAACTTTTCAAGATCCTACTATTTTCCATGATAGAATCACTAACGGAATCACCTATCTGTTGATGTAGTTCTCTGAGTCTTTGCTCAAGATATAAATTTCGTTGAGTAAGTTCCTCGTTGATCTTTGACAACTTAAAATATGAACCAATCTCAGATTCCGCCTCATATACCTTTCCCGTAACAGCATTGGCTGAAGAAAACCACACACTGCCCTGATAACTATTAAACTGAAAGAGAAGAACAAAACTTATCACCTCTAACAGAATAAAGAGAAACCAGTGATTATATTTTGTCAGAAAATCAAGAAGGTTACGCATATCTGAATTTGGAGTTAAATGTTAGGTGTTGACAACTTGAGAATACAAGTCTATCAACACCTCACATCTATATATTATCTCATTAGGAATGAGAAGTTATCAACATTCTTAAGTGCAATGCCAGCACCCTTTGCTACACTGTGCAATGGATCTTCGGCAATGTGGAATGGAATATTTATCTTGTCTGTGAGTCGCTTGTCTAAGCCACGAAGCAAAGCACCACCACCACTAAGATAGATACCGTTCTTTACGATGTCAGCATAAAGCTCTGGAGGTGTATTCTCAAGTGCTGAAAGAACAGCATTTTCAATCTTTGCAATAGTCTTATCAAGACAATGAGCAACTTCCTGATAGCATACAGGAACTTCCATTGGAAGTGCTGTGATACGGTTAGGACCATGTACTACAAAGTCCTCAGGAGCCTCTGCACCAAGATCTGTAAGAGCAGAACCTACATGGATCTTAATACGCTCAGCCATACGCTCACTGACCTTTACATTATGCTGACGACTCATATATTCCTGAATATCAGCTGTAAGATCATCACCTGCTGTGCGAATTGAATTATTGCTAACAATACCGCCAAGAGATATTACTGCTATTTCAGTACTACCACCACCGATATCAACAATCATGTTACCTTCTGGAGCCTCAACGTCTATACCGATACCGATAGCTGCTGCCATTGGCTCGAAAATCAAATAGACATCACGTCCATCGGCATGCTCGGCACTGTCACGTACGGCACGCAACTCAACCTCTGTTGAACCAGAAGGAACACCGATAACCATTCTAAGAGAAGGAGACCACAAGCGGCTGCCTGAATGAACCATTTTGATTAGTCCACGCATCATCTGCTCACAAGCAGTAAAGTCTGCGATAACACCATCACGCAAAGGACGAATGGTACGTATGTTATCGTGAGTCTTCTCATACATCATTTTTGCCTTCGCACCTACGGCAATCATCTTGTCCGTGCGACGGTCTAGGGCAACAACAGATGGTTCATCAACAACAATCTTATCATCACTGATGATGATAGTATTGGCTGTTCCGAGGTCCATTGCTATTTCCTGAATAAAAGAAAAAAATCCCATATTTGTTTAATTATTTAACAAACCAGTTATGGATTGCTGTATCATAATGACTACTAACACCAAAAGCACGCTCAGCAAACATCTTGCGATCTTCTATATCTGTATTCGCGCCCTTTTTATTAAGAATATCAAGTAATACAGAATATTCTGCCTTACTAGGAATGATGACAACATCCTTGAAATTCTTTGCTCCAGCACGAATCAAAGATATTCCGCCTATATCAATTTTTTCAATAATATCTGCTTCTGATGCACCACTTGCGACAGTCTGCTCAAAAGGATAGAGATCAACAACGACTAGGTCAATAGAAGGAATTTCATACTCCTTCATCTGAGCGATATCACCTTCATTCTCACGACGTGCAAGAATTCCACCAAATACCTTTGGGTGCAAAGTCTTTACACGACCTCCGAGTATTGAAGGATAAGTTGTTACGCTCTCTACTGTCTGACATTCGTAACCCAGTGACTCGATGAACTTCTGAGTACCGCCTGTGGACAGAAATTTAACACCTTCTTCATTCAGTTTAGCTAGTAATTTATCTAAACCATCCTTGTGGAAGACCGAGATCAAAGCGGTCTTAATTGTCTTTATTTCAGCCATTATTTGAATATATTAATATATTTGACGGCAAAGTTACTAAAAACTACTGACAGACAACACGAAAATGACAAAAAATTGTGTTTTATTTGTCAGCGTTATGGTCTTCTTCAACTTTTTTAGCAACTTCAAGCAGTTTCATAGCATCCACATACTCTGCAATACCTTGAGCAACGTTCTTTGCGGCTTTCATGGCGAGTACTACTGTCTGCGGACGATGTACCACGTCACCTCCAGCGAAGACACCTCTTCGGGTAGTCATTCCGCATGGTCGTTCTACAACTTTCACATATCCTTTTTCGTCTACCTCAATACCACCAGTTGTGCTAACAATTCTGTTGGCTGGTCTGCTTCCGATGGCCAGATATATACGGTCAAATTTTTCAATATGCTCACCATCCGGAGTTTTCAGTCTGCATTCAGCAAGGCGTCCTTTCTTTCCTTCAATGAATTCTTCTACGCTTGTTTCCCATTCAAACTTCACGCCTTCTTTTAAGGCGTCTTCATATTCCGAATTTATTGCCGGCATCTCTTCCTGTGTACGACGATACAAGATTGTAACATCTGCACCAAGACGTATCGCGGTGCGGGCTGCATCCATAGCTACATTTCCACAACCAACAATTCCCACCTTATCTCCCCTTTTCAATGGCACCATATTTCTGCTGATAGCACCCTCATTGTAACTACTCACATTATGAAGGAAATATGTACTTTGGCTCACACCATGAAGTTTTGCACCTGGGGTACTGTCCATATTCTGCGGAACGGCTGTTCCTGTTCCCATAAATATCGCATCATATCCTAGTCTGAACAAGCTATCTACATTCAGTCCATTTTCACCAACGAGCGTATTGCATTCAAAGTTTACACCCAAAGCTTCTATCTTTGATATTTCGGCACGAACTACCTTCTTTGGCAAACGATATTCTGGTATTCCATACATCAGCACACCGCCGGGTTCGCTTTGTCCCTCAAAAATAGTTACTTTAAAGCCTTGTCTTGCCAAATCTCCAGCAACGGTTAGTCCTGCTGGTCCTGAACCGATAACAGCTATTTTTCCACGATCTTTCTGTGGCAATTTTTGACGAATAAGACTCATGTTTGTATCAAAGTCTGCGATAAACTGTTCTAGTTTGCCAATTTGTATAGGTTCTCCTTTCTTGTTTAACACACAATGCCCTTGACATTGCTTTTCATGCGGACATACACGACCACAAATAGCAGGAAGATTACTTTTATTATTTATGATACTCATGGCATCTCCCATATTACCCATACTTAAGGCATGAATAAAATCAGGAATGTCATTTCCTATCGGACATCCTTTTCTACATAATGGAGTCTTGCAATTTAAACATTTCTTAGCCTCCAAAATTGCTTCTTTCATCCCAAAGCCTTCATCGACCACATGAAATGAATTTGTATCATCTTTAATCATAGTTTTGTCTTAATTAGTTTGTTTGATATATTAGTTTGTTTGATATATTAGTTTGTTTTATTAGCTCACCTATTCGACAACTTCCCTATTAATTAGTCCCCTTAGCCTCAAAAAAAATAAGAGAAGACCAGGCTTCTCTTATCTATCATATCGTAAATTAGTTTTAACCAAGATACTTCATTAAGATTTTTGCATAGCCACTGTCTCGCAACTTAGCAATACTCTTTTCTCGTATCTGTCTCACACGCTCACGCGTAAGCCCTAATTGATCTCCTATTTCCTCAAGTCCTTTTTCGTGACATGCTATTCCAAAGCATTCACGTATAATTGTTATTTCACGATCCTTAAGAACCTTCTTCAAAACGGATTCCAATTCTAAAGCCATTGATTCGTGATCTACCTGACGGTCAGTACGACTATCGTCGCCACCTGCCATAATATCAACCATACTATTATCTTCGCCATCCTGGAAAGGAGCGTCAATACTTACATGGTGGCTGTCTGCCATCAGACTTTGGTCTATCTTTTCTTCCTCAATCTTTGTTACAGAAGAAAGCTCTGACAATGATGGTTTACGCTGAAATTCTTGCTCAAACTTATTGATTTCACGATTGATTTTGTTTAATGAACCAACCTGATTCAATGGCAAACGAACAATACGGCTCTGCTCTGCAATAGCCTGAAGTATACTTTGGCGAATCCACCAAACGGCATAAGAGATAAACTTAAATCCACGAGTTTCATCAAACTTCTCGGCAGCCTTCACAAGACCAATATTACCTTCATCAATAAGGTCGGTAAGTGAAAGTCCTTGATGTTGATACTGCTTTGCAACAGAAACAACAAATCGCAAGTTCGCTGTAACAAGTTTCTCTTTGGCACGAGCCCCTTCTGTACCGCCCTTCCTGATTTTCTGTGCAAGATCTATTTCTTCATCAATAGAAATAAGTGGCGCACGTCCGATCTCAACGAGATACTTATCCAAGGCTTCGCTTGAACGGTTTGTAATACTCTTCTGAATTTTTAGCTGTCTCATCCTTTTACCTAATTCTTATTCTTAACTTTCTGATAATCAGTAATATACGTATTCACACCCTACTAAAAGGCTTGCAAAGGTAATAATTTTATTTGATATCACAACATCTTATATATAAGATTTAATCATAATTAACCTCATTGGAAGTTTCAGTTTGATGGATATTTATTTAAAATCTATATAATAACGTCAGATATAATTTTATATTGCATCTTTGCTATTTTTTTAATAAACAAATTCATTAAAAAGCAAATACCAACAGTCCATATCAGGATTTTTTTATTATCTTTGCACCGTTTCTTCAGTAAATACGATAAAGGGAGACAACAGACTATTGAATATGAAAAAATATATTCTATTCTGCATAATAACCTTACTGAGCATTTCTATTCAGGGACAAGAACTATCGAAAGATTATTATTCAGTTCGTATTATGCCACAACATTATTTTCCTGCCATCCCTCCTGGCAACTATAGTGGCATTGCCAATATTGGTAATGGTGATTATGCAGTCGTATCAGATAAGGGTGATAACGAAGGCTACTATATTTTTCATATTGACATCAATAATAATGGCGAAATAACCAATATAACAAATAATGAATTCGTCAATCTTAATGGGGGTAATCTTGATCAAGAGGCGATAGCCTTTAATCCCTCTACAAATCATATTTATATAGGCAACGAGGGTTCATCTAGCATCATTGAATATGATGTGAATTTAAAAAAAGTTATACGCACTGCTGAAATTACAGATTATAAGAAGCATTGCATTCCAAATAAAAGTATTGAGAGCTTAGCTTACGATAAGACACGCAACAAACTCTTTACCATTAATGAGTCACCACTTATAGGTGACAGTTGTTCCATGCTACGATTAAAACAATTGAACATGGATCTTACTGAAGAAAAAGAATTTCCATATTTTATTGAGAAACCAATTAAGCCTGACGATGCTCCGCTAAACCGACATGCTTATGGCGTTTCAGAACTGCTTTCTCTCAACGATTCTTCCCTTCTCGTTCTTGAACGTGAACTATATATTACTTCTATCAAATTAGGTAGCTGGGTGCAAAACCGTATCTTTCGTATTGTTCCAGGTAATCCTTCCAAACAGCTAGTATGCTCATGGCGTACTTCGCTACAACTTGCGAGTTACAAATTTGCCAACTACGAAGGAATGTGCCTTGGCCCTAAGTTATCTGATGGGCGACAAGTTATCATCCTCTGCGCCGACAGTCAGAATCAATATAAGGGAGTGTTAAGAGATTATTTTAGAACCATAATATTGCAATAAAAATATTATCATATATGAATCAACTCGACATCTGGTTTTTAGCGTTGGCACTAGCCATGGATTGTTTTGCCGTATCTATAGCAAGTGGCATCATCGTGAAGAAACACTTAGGGAAAATGATGATAAGAATGGCTTTTCTTTTTGGTCTCTTTCAGGCAGCCATGCCGTTAATAGGTTGGCTTGGAGTGAGCACCTTTACATCTTATCTTGAGAATATTGATCATTGGATTGCATTTGGCTTACTTGCTTTTTTGGGTGGCAGAATGATCAGAGAATCTTTCCTCCCAGAAGAAGAAAAGAAAATTAAACCACGCAAATTGAAAACTCAGGTTGTTCTCGCCATTGCTACAAGTATTGATGCTCTTGCTGTTGGCATATCTTTCGCTTGCACAGGTTTCTCAAATATCAAAATGCTTGTCTGTCCGTTGTTGATAATAGGTTTCGTTTCGTTTGTCATGTCTATAATCGGCGTACTACTGGGAGTAAAATTCGGCAAACCGATTACCAAGAAACTAAAACCAGAACTATTGGGAGGTGTTATCCTAATTTTTATAGGAATAAAGGTTCTGCTTTCACATCTTTATGGTTTATAGTCAATAAAAAAAAGTTCTTCATAACTTTTGATTGTTCTCCTACATTATTTATTATTACTTGCACGATTTTTTCGTGCGTCAATAAATAACAGGTCGAAATCACCAAAAGTTACGAAGAACCTAATGCTCAATGTTTCACATCGAGCACATATAATACAACTGCCTACATTATCAGTACAGTTGTCCGCCTTCTTTCAATTCATCTTTTGTCAAAGACTTCTTATCAATAGCGTGCCATGCATAGACAATATATGCTAACACAAACGGCACAAGTATAGAGACAATAGACATTACTTGCAATGTGAATTGACTAGAACAACTATTACCAAGATATAGCGAACTTTGCAAGTCTGCATTGGATGGATAATAAGCCGTGTTGTTGTAACCTACTATCAAGAACAACGCAATCACTGTTAATGTACTGCCAATTCCAACATGCCAAATGCCGCGGAAATACGTTTTAGAAATGATACTGCGTATTGTTCCATACAACACCAACACAACACCTACGAGGAATACAACAGTGACCACTGGCATTTGCCATAAATTTAAGGCATACTTATATGGAACCATACTAATCACGCCTGCTGCACTTACTCCATAACCATCTTTCAACAACACATGTCCAAGAAAAGCCAAGAACAATATCAAGAAAGGAATAGTGTCTCGCAAGAGTTGTATACGCAAGCGACTTTGTAATTCTTTATCAAAAATATTGTTTATCATATACAATGCTCCTTCCATACGAGAAAGAAACATCACTGCAAATCCAAAAATCAGGTTCCATGGATTAAGCAATGCGTCAAGACCATGTGAAGCGTTTGCCCACTGGCTAATCGTATTGTTGTCAATCAATCCCATTGAAGCCTTATTTACGAGGAAGTTTGATCCATTAAAGAATGTTGCCACAGCAACACCAATCAGGAATGGTCCAAACACGCCATTGAAGACTAAGAAACGACGATAAACTTTCTTACCGAAAATGTTACCCGGTTTAGATTGAAATTCATATGATACTGCTTGTAATACAAAGCTAATCAATATCAGCATCCACACCCAATAAGCTCCTCCAAAACTTGTACTATAAAACAAAGGAAACGAAGCAAAGAATGCACCACCAAATGTGACCAATGTTGTAAAAGTGAATTCCCATTTACGTCCTGTAGAGTTCACTATAAGCATTTTTTCATCTTCTGTCCTTCCTATAGCAAAGATTAGAGAGTTGGCACCTTGCACAAACATCAAAAAAACCAGTAATCCCGCCAATAGAGAAATTACTAACCACCAATATTGCTGGAGAAATTCATAAGTTATCATAAGGCAAAGTTTTTATTTTGATTCAACAATAGGCTCTGGTCCCTTGCGAATGGCTTTCAACAAGATTGTCAATTCCGCAATTAGCAAAGCTGTAAACAGCAACAAGAACAGGAAGAATGTAATTACAACCGAACCGCTTTCTACACCTGAAACGGCAGCAGACAGCGGTAACAAATCCTGTATCGCCCAAGGTTGGCGACCTACTTCAGTGAGAATCCAACCACACTGACCTGCTATCCACACCAAAGGAACTGATCCTAGTGCAGTATATAGTAACCATCGGTTGTTTTCTAATTTATCTTTGTGCCCATACCATAACATCAAAACCATGACAATAAATAGCAGCACTCCGACTCCAACCATCACACGGAAAGCCCAATATACCAAATGAAGATGGGCAGCTGGTATCAACTCATGCTTATCTTTAATATAGCCATAACCAAAGTATTTCATATTCTGGTTCAACACGACCTGTGCTTCATCTTTTCGTTTTTTGTCGGTCTTCTCATATTTCTTAAAATCCTTGAAGGCATTCAAAGCCAGTCTTCCCTTTGCGATTTTTGCATCTGCCGACAAATGCTTTTCGCCAGTCACAGGATCAATATATCCATTAATCAAATCATTGATACCTGGCACATAACCATTCATGTCATGTGTTGCAAGAACAGATAGCATACCCGGAATTTTAATACCCGGCACAACAGAAAACGGAACTTTCTGTCCGCCATCCATCAATCCCTCGGCAGTAGCCAGTTTCATCGGTTGGTTTTTCGCCATCTGTAGTCCTGATTGGTCACCAGTAAACATAACGAACAGGGCAGAGAATAATCCGATTATCGCAGCCACCTTTATACTTGCCTTTGCCATAGGTTGTTCGCGCCTTTTCAACAGAAACCAACAGCTTACTCCAATAACAAAAACACATCCAGTCAACCAACCGCTGCTTACAGTGTGAAGAAACTTCATTGCCGGTGCAGCAGAAAAAGCGACAGCAGAAAAATCTGTCATTTCATTGCGCACTGTCACTGGATTAAATGCCATTCCCACAGGATGCTGCATCCAAGCATTGGCAACCAATATCCACCATGCCGACAACGTAGCACCTATACCTGTGAGCCAAGTAGACGCAAGATGAAAACTTTTGCTGACTTTATTCCAACCAAAAAACATCACCGCTATAAACGTCGCTTCCATGAAGAAAGCTAAAATGCCTTCTATTGCCAATGGCGCACCAAAGATATCGCCGACAAACCAGGAATAGTTACTCCAGTTAGTTCCGAACTCGAATTCCAGAATTATTCCCGTTGCCACGCCGATAGCGAAGTTTATACCAAAAAGTTTCATCCAGAATCGTGCGGCACGTTTCCAAAAATCATCTTTTTTAATAACATAAAGAGTTTCCATTGTTCCCATAATAACCGCTAAACCAAGCGTCAGTGGAACAAATAGCCAATGATAGCATGCCGTTAGAGCAAATTGTGCTCTCGACCAGTCTATTAGTGAAGTGTCTAACATATAGATTATCTTTTATAAGTTTTTCTTTAGGTTTACTTCTATTTTATCTTTTCTATGAGGTTCTCTCCCACTTTATTTTGTTTTTCCTTGTCACTCATGCCACTAAGTGCAGGATGAAAGAAGAACAGTCGTAATACAACAAATATGATAAACAATTTGATAATTATCACGAGCCATAGGGTACGGCCCCACGTCATGTTACGGAAGCCATCACGATAGAATCGCCAAACTGAAGTCAACATGTGTATAACTTTCATAGATGCAAATTAAATATTTTTTTTCCACTTTTCCAATTCTATAACTGAAAAACGTATCATATTATGTTGCAAAGCAGAAAATAAAGGTTCATAAACAACACGAGAGAGGAAAAACATTAAAGTATAATGATCAACCTCTCTCGTGTTCATTCAAGAACTAACTAATTTTATTTTAAAGCAGCCAAAGCAGCTTCGTAGTTTGGTTCGTTAGTAATTTCATCAACCAATTCTTCGTAGATAATATTTCCTTCCTCGTTAACAACGACAACTGCACGAGCCAATAGACCTTTTAAAGGACCTTCTGTGATGCCTAGACCATAGTTATCTTCAAGACATTGACAACGGAATGCTGAAAGAGAAACTACATTTTCCAATCCCTCTGTTGTACAGAAACGAGACTGTGCAAATGGTAAGTCCTTACTAACGCACAGAACGACTGTGTTAGGTAAAGATGATGCCTCCTTATTGAAACGTCTTACAGAGTTAGCACAAACAGGTGTGTCAAGACTAGGGAAAAAGTTGAGCACAACTTTTTTACCAACGAAATCACCAATGTGAGCAACGCTTAAATCTGCTTTAACTCCACCAAACTTAGGTGCTTTTTCTCCTACTTTTGGAAGTTCACCAGTTAATTCTACTGGGCTTCCTTGAAAATTTACTTTTGCCATAATTATATTTTTAATTTAAATAGATCTTCAACGACGATAGTGCAAATCAGTGGAAATACAAAATAAAAACTTGTTTTAATTCTGGCTTTTCCTAATGCTGACTATGTTAACTGGTGGTAAAGATAGTGCAAGTCAAACACAAAACAAAATAAATTTGATTTATTTTATCTATGGCAAATGTTAATCTTATCTATGACAAATCCAAATGACTCTAAATCCATAATAAAATATAAATTTCTTGAGATTTATTTGGAAGTTACATTAAAACAAGCTACATTTGTTCCCGATTGGTAACATTGCTATTTTTATGAATAAAACAGGGAATATTGAGCACGATAGAGAGGCTACAGAAAACAAACTGATTGTGGCTATCGGACAGATGATTGAAGAAAATGGATTTGAAAAAATCGGTATCAACGCTGTTGCGGCTAAATCAGGCGTATCAAAGATATTGATTTATCGCTACTTTGGTTCTATTGACGGACTCATTACTGCCTTCATCCGCAAGAACGACTTTTGGCTTAACTTCCCAAATAAGTTTCCCGAAAAAAAAGATATACCTGCGTTTATTAAAGGTGTGTTTCATAAAATGGTGATACAATTAAGAACCAACTCTGTGCTAAGACGCTTATATCGTTGGGAACTGTCAAGCAATAATAACATTATTGAAGTGGTGAGACGGCAACGTGAAGTTGCTGGCAACGAGATCATTGCCAACATATCAAAAATAATGATGTGCGAAACCAAAAACCTCGCTGCTATAGCTACGCTAATAACGTCATCAATCACTTATTTAGCTATGCTTGAAGATAATTGCAATGTATATAATAGTATTAGAATTGATCAGGAAACCGGCTGGAAACAGATTACAGACGCAATAGACATGATCATCGATAACACATTTAATTCACTTAAATAAAAATCAATTCTTTTTTTTAGTATTAAAAAATTCTTGGGACTTTTGCGTTCGCTAATGTTCCCAAACGGTAACAAAACAAATAACAATTATAACTTGATATGAAAAAGATGGCATTAATTTGTAGTTTACTGCTATTGATAAGCAGTTTCTGGTCGTGCAACAAAGACTTAGTAGAATATAGTCAGGGCGACATTAAGGTAAAGATTGTAGAGGGTGACGAATGGCTTCATGATTTTCCCCTATTTCTTAGCATTAACAAGAAAAATCCACCACAGGTGGCAATATGGCTCGAAGACACTAATGGCAACTACCTCACAACCATATATGCGTCTTATAAGATAGCTCATCAGGCTTGGCAGAATGCGAATGGCAATCGCCGTAAAGAAGCACTTCCATGTTGGTGCTATGCCAGAGGCGTGAAATATGCTGACGGTCTATATTTACCAACAAAAGCGCAACCACTGACGGATGCAATGTCGGGGGCCGCACCACGTAAGGGATTCGACGTGAAGATTAATCCAAACAGCAACTTGAAGAAATTCATTGTTAAGATAGGACTTAACCACTCTATTGACTTTAACGACAGCTATCCAAAGAGTGCTAAAGAGGGTGACACCAACTATTCTGGAGGAAAAGAAGGCAGCGGACAGCCGGCACTTGTCTATGAGGCAATGGTGGATTTAACCACAGGGCAGAAAACATTTAATGCACAATTGATTGGGCATAGTAGTCCTGACGGAGCTTCAGGAACTATATATAAAGATATGAGCGGAATCACAACAGCGCTTAAAATTGTAAAACAAATAACAGTAACCGTACAATGAAAAAAATAATTCTACTCCTCAGCATCATGCTAACAAGCATTATGACTGTCAAGGCCCAAGAAGAATGCAAGATTTCATTTTCTGGATATTTAGGAATAGGACTTGCAATGAGTACTCCCGATCGTACTCCTGTCACTATTCATGCAATAGGTTATTACAACTTAAGCTGTCTGGGATCAAGCCAAACAGAAGGATAAAAGATAAACTTGTAAAAGAACTCATTGATATAGCGGCTTATCAGGCGGCATGAACTTCTTATAACGAATAATTTTATAACGAACTATTGACAACAGGCAACTAATAATTAAATATTTTTATATGAAAGTTCTTACATTTATAAAAATTATAGTATATCTTTGTATTCGTATAAAACATATTAGGATCATTTTTATGACAACAACATATCATAATCACCGCCAATGATACAACAGCAAAACTAATTTTAAAATTATAATTATGGGAAAATTACTAGACGATATTATGAATGAGTTTGTGAGCCAATATGGCATCAACTTTAACTCTATTGATGAAATGAATAGCAAAATGGAGCAATTCATGACACAATATAACGATGTTGGATGTGATGATTTTGAGGGATATTCTCCTACAGAGATGACAGATATTCTTTATCAGACTTTTTCCACCGGCGAAATTATTCAATTAAAAGAATGCTCTTCTGATGTCTATAATGAATGTCCTCTCTTCCGCCAGATAAAATACGTGATATCTGTACT
>RCMY010000263.1_pt1 | contig 49458 bp, 41 predicted proteins | sample 2041341 | NCBI WGS metagenome assembly RCMY01 (sample SAMN09708234, study PRJNA481090) | Marine sediment metagenome, whole genome shotgun sequencing project.
TCTTTGAATTAAGAACTAACATTTGTCATAAAATGATTGTTATATTTTCATAACTTTATACAAATAATTAAAAAAATAAAGCCTTATGAAAGTATATGACGAAAAACATATAAAAAATATTGCTTTAGTGGGTGCGCATAATAGTGGCAAAACTACTCTAGCAGAAACCATGCTTTTTGAAGCCGGATTAGTCAATCGCAGAGGAACTGTTGAAGATAAAAACACTGTTGCCGATTACCACCAAGTAGAACAAGAAAAAGAAACTTCTATTTTTGCAACACCTCTGCATACCGAATGGAGAAATTATAAAATCAACATAATTGATACTCCGGGTTTAGATGATTTCATTGGTGAAATCGCATCAACCATGCGAGTAGCAGACTCTTTAGTTACTGTAATTAATGCACAACAAGGTGTAGAAGTTGGTACAGAAATTATTTGGGAATATATCAACCGATTTAGCCGACCTACCCTATTTGTAATCAATCAAATCGATCATCCACAAGCAAATTTTGACAAAAGCTTTCAAAGTATTGTCGATCTAGTAGGAAATAATGCCATAAAAATTCAATATCCAATTCGTGTTGGCGGCGCACAATGCATTATTGATGTGCTCAAAATGAAAATGTACAAATTCGGTCCCGACGGCGGTAAACCGGAAAAACTACCTATACCAAAAGACCAAAAAGAAATTGCAGATGAACTGCACAATGAATTGGTAGAAAAAGCTGCTGAAAATGATGAAGCATTAATGGAATTATTCTTTGATAAAGGCACTTTAAATGAAGATGAAATGCGTCTTGGCATTCAAAAAGGAATGCTTAATCACGAATTATTTCCCGTTTTTTGTGTTTCTGCATTAAAAGATATGGGCAGCGGAAGATTGATGGGCTTTATTGACAATGTTGCTCCGGCAGCAGCCGATTTAAAACCAGAACAAAGCGTTGAAGGAAATGATGTTATTTGCAAATCTTCAGAACCAACTTCGCTATTCATTTTCAAAACATTTCACGAACCAAATGTGGGTCAGATTACTTTTTTCAAAGTCAAATCAGGAGAAGTAAAACAAAATGATAAATTGGTAAATTCCCGTAACGGAGAAACAGAGAATTTAAACCAACTTTTTATCATGGATGGTAAAAAAAGAGAGCCGGTTGAAAAATTAACTGCCGGAGATATTGGTGCAACTTTAAAATTAAAATATACCGAAACAAACGACACTTTACATCCGGATGGTAAAAAAATAACGATAAAACCTATTATTTTTCCAGAACCAAGAATCCGTAAAGCGGTAAATGCAGTAAATAAAAAAGATGAAGAAAAATTAAACGAAACACTTAAAAGGTTTCACAGTCAAGATCCAACAACCATAATTGCCTATTCGCAAGAATTAAAACAACAAATTCTTTCCTGTCAAGGTGAACTACATTTAGCAACTATCGACTGGATTTTGAAAAATCAATACGGACTCGAGGCTACTTTTGAACAACCAAGAATTGCCTATCGAGAAACCATTCAACGTGCCGCATCGACAAGTTACAAGCATAAAAAACAATCAGGTGGCGCAGGTCAGTTTGGTGAAGTTCATTTAAAAATTGAACCTTGGTATGAAGGCATTGCTGAACCGGATGGTTTTAACATTCGAGGTAAAGAAGAAGTTGATTTAAAATGGGGTGGTAAATTGATTTTTTATAACTGTATTACCGGTGGAGTAATCGATACCAGATATTTACCTGCCGTTATGAAAGGTATTTTAGAAGTGATGGAAGAAGGACCGTTAACCGGATCATATGCTCGAGATATTCGTGTGATGGTATACGACGGAAAAATGCACTCTGTAGATTCAAATGATATCTCTTTTAAAATTGCAGGAGCACACGCTTTTAAAGCTGCCTTTTTAGCCGCAAAACCAAAGTTAATGGAGCCTATTCACGATTTAACCGTGAAAGTTCCGGAAGACTTATTAGGTAACGTAATGACCGATTTACAAACCCGTCGGGCAATAATAATGGGAATGGATAGCGATGGTAAACATCAGATCATCAAAGCGAAAGTTCCTCTAGCAGAAATGTATAAATACTCTACAAGTTTACGCTCACAAACACAAGGTCGAGCAACATTCAAAATTAAATTCTCTAGTTTTGAACAGGTTCCTCAAAATATTCAGGATGAACTCGTGAAGGAATCTTAACTTAGATTGCATTTCAGCGAAAAAACCTATCAAAAGAAAACAATTTTGGTAGGTTTTTTTAGTAAGTTTACTTTTCATAAAATTTTAAACACATGAAAATTTTCCGTTCAGAAAGCTTTGTTGATTACAGCACATACACCTTTAACTATGCTATTTATTGCATCAAGGAAAAGCAAGAAGAAATTCCGGAAATTTATGAAAAAGGCTTTCTTCCCTACTCCAATGATACCGAATTACAACAGGAAACCTATTATTTAGCAAGAAGTCTACGAGTTGAATTAGTCAACTTCAGCGACTCTTCTGAAAATCGCAGAGTACTTAAAAAAATTGCCGATCAAAAACCTGATTTTAAAGTTATTCCGGTAGCTGATTTTGATTTGAACAGCCAAAAATTTCAAGATTTTTGTTTCCATTTTGCTGCGCAACGTTTTAGCGAACCTTTAAGCAAAGAGCGATTACAGTACATTTTAAAAAACAAGAGCGTTACTCATGTTTTTGAATTTTCGATAAAGCAAAAAACTGTTGGTTACGTCATAACCATTATCGAAAACGGAACCTTACATTATTGGTTTGCTTTTTTCGAACTTGATTTTCAAGAATATTCTTTAGGCAAATGGATGATGTTTACCGTTATTAATTGGGCAAAAGAAAACGATTTAAACCATGTTTATTTAGGCACTTGCTATGGCGAAAAATCGTTGTATAAAGTGCGTGATTTTAAAGGACTCACTTTTTACGATGGTAACCAATGGAATAGTGATATGAAACTTTTAAAGGTGAAATGTAAAACGGATAAAGAATTTACCAAAGATTATTTTAAGCAAGACACCGATTTCTTTTTAGAGAATTTTCCAAAATAAATACGTCGTGACAAAAAATAGAATACTTGTTTGGCTCTTTGTACTTCCATTACTTATATCCTGTAATACACCAAAACAAAATCCCGAAGAGGAAAAAAAAGCACAGGAAAAAGAAGGTGTCATCGATAAGACTTCTTTAGAATACAGTTCTAATGATTTGATCATTATCAAAATATCGGAGCATGTATACCAGCATATTTCTTATTTAGAGACCCAAAGTTTTGGTAGAGTTGGTTGTAACGGAATGCTGGTGGTAAACAATCAAGAAGTCGTGATTTTTGATACACCAACCAACAACGAAAACTCACAAGAATTAATCGACTTTTTAACAAAAAATAAGCTCACCATCAAAGCTATTGTTGCAACCCATTTTCATTCCGATTGCTTGGGCGGTTTAGAGGTATTTCATGCGGCAAATATCTCTTCCTATGCACTCAATCAAACGATAGCGTTAGCTAAAAGTAATAAATCTGCCATACCTCAAAACGGTTTTGACACCGAAATAGAACTTTCCGTTGGAAACAAAAAAGTATATGCCGCTTATTATGGTGAAGGACATACGGTTGATAATAGTATCGGTTATTATCCGGAAGAACATGTATTGTTTGGTGGATGTCTCGTAAAAGCGATGGGAGCCGGAAAAGGTAATTTAAAAGATGCCAATACTAACGATTGGTCAAAAACGATGCAAAAAGTCAAAGCAGCCTATCCTGAAAACATTCTAGTAATTCCGGGTCATGGCAAAGCTGGCGGGACGGAATTATTAGATTTTACCATACAATTATTTGAATGAGGGTTTTATAAATATTGTAATTTTTGCGCTGATATGCCTTAACTAAAGTCCAAATTTATTAATTTAGTAGGTCTATAACAAGTTCTAGCCAATTCGAATAAAATCCTTCTAAATAAATAATAACACGATGAAATACAGAAAAATCATTCTTATAACCTCCATTTTAGCTTTATTTTTAACCAATAACCATATCAACGGTCAAAGTAAGAGTAAAGAAGAGTTAGGAAATTCATTAGTAAATAGTATTTTAAGTAAAAATATTGATAGTTTTAAAGCTTTATTATTGCCACAGAAAGTAGTTTTGAAATTAAATAAAAATAATGCTCTAGAAAATATCGATAAAGAAAAGCGAGATTCATTAATGATGAAATCGGAATCTATTTACAATAAAATATATCTCCCTCAATACGAAAATAACTTTTGGGAAATTGTAAATATGAATGAAACCAATAAAATAGATTGGAGCAATTTAAAATTTGTGGTTTTGTATAAATATGCATCAAAAGAACCCGAATACGATCCCTTTTTGATTCATGCAAGATTGATCAACTCAGATTATAATCACTTTTATTTCAGCGCCGTGAGATATAAAGGAGAGTGGTTTTTGGAAGACAAAATGGAAATCACAAAGGATGAAAAATATGCTCCCAAATGATTGAAAAAACTTATTTAGCACTAACTCTTATTTTTTTTATTCTTGCTTTTGCAATTAGAAATATTAGAACATATTTAGCAACAAAGCAATCGATTAGAGGGAAATCTGTTAAATTGACCATGTCTATTGTAATTTCGACGCTTATTTATGTATTAATCCTGTTAAGACTTTTTATACTTGAGCCTAAATGGATTCTCGAAATTGATTTATCAACATATTCGCAACTAAGAATAATTGGATTAATTTTTATTTCAGTCGGATTTATTTTAGGAATTCTGGCTTTGATTGCAATGAAAAATTCTTGGAGAGTTGGAATTAAATATGACCAAAAAACAGATTTAGTCTCAAATGGAATTTATGGAATTAGTCGTAACCCATATTTTCTATCCTATAACATTCTGATTTTTGGTTACATTCTGATTTTCACTTCACTAATCTTAATAATTTTATACATAATACTTGTCGTAATTTTTCATAAAATGATTTTAGAGGAGGAAAAATATTTACAAAATATTCATAATACAGAATACCTAGATTATAAAAGAAAAGTAAATAGATATTTGACAATTAAGTAAAAAAACTTGATAACACTACAAACCGTATATAATTCATTCATAGATTTCACAAGCAAATCAATTATTTAATTGAGCCGTTTTTCAATTATTCTAAATATGTGCTTTTATCCCTTTACTACATCCGAAAAATTGCTTAATTTAGTATGCATATAGCGAGTCTACAACTAATAACGGTGTAATTCATTATTAGATTTGCGCAAAAACTTTGCTCACCTGATTAACACTTTATTGGCACAAATAAGTCTATACCACAACGAATCATATTCAAAAAACGTTGATGGTTAGGTTAACTTCGCATATATGAAACATACTTGAAACAATTTTTAAACCACAAAACATGAACAATCCAAAAAAAGGAAAATGCCCTGTAATGCATGGAGCAAACACGGAAACGCAAAACAATGTCATGGATTGGTGGCCAAAGGCCTTGAATTTAGATATCTTACATCAACATGATACCAAAACCAATCCACTGGGTAAGGAATTTAACTATTCAGTTGAGTTCAAGAAATTAGATCTCAACGCACTGAAAAATGACTTAAAATCAATGATGATAGATAGTCAGGATTGGTGGCCCGCAGATTGGGGTCATTATGGAGGCCTAATGATTCGAATGGCATGGCATTCGGCTGGAACATATAGAATTGCTGATGGACGGGGTGGAAGTAATACTGGAAATCAACGATTTGCTCCACTCAACAGTTGGCCAGACAATGTTAATCTAGATAAAGCGCGAAGATTATTATGGCCAATTAAGAAAAAATATGGTAATAAAATTTCCTGGGCGGATTTAATCATCCTTGCAGGTAATATGGCTTACGAATCGATGGGATTAAAAACTTTTGGATTTGCAGGTGGCCGCGAAGATATTTGGCATCCCGAAAAGGATGTTTATTGGGGATCTGAGAAAGAATGGTTGGCAGAAACTCATAATAGGTACGATAATGATACAAACAGAGAATCTCTTGAAAACCCATTAGCTGCTGTTCAAATGGGTTTAATTTATGTAAATCCTGAAGGTGTTGACGGTAAACCGGACCCTTTGCGAACTGCTCAAGATGTACGTATGACCTTTAAACGTATGGCTATGAATGACGAAGAAACAGTAGCACTTACAGCTGGTGGTCATACCGTAGGTAAATGTCATGGTAATGGTGATGCTTCTATTTTAGGCGAAAAACCAGAAGCAGCCGAAATATTCGAGCAAGGTCTTGGGTGGGCAAATCCAAAAGGAAAAGGGAACGCGGAAGATACGGTTAGCAGTGGATTAGAAGGTGCATGGACGACACACCCTACCAAATGGGATAATGGATATTTTCATTTATTATTCAATTATGATTGGGAGCTAAAGAAAAGTCCGGCAGGAGCCTGGCAATGGGAGCCTATCAATATCAAAGAACACGACATGCCAATGGATGCTCATATTGCCAATAAACGCAATAATCCCATCATGACAGATGCGGACATGGCCATGATAAAAGACCCTGCCTACCGAAAAATTTCAGACCGTTTTTACAAAGACCCTGAGTATTTTTCAGAAGTTTTTGCAAGAGCTTGGTTTAAATTAACACATCGTGATTTGGGACCCAAAACCCGATATCTTGGTGCAGATGTACCTAAAGAAAATTTGATATGGCAAGACCCAGTTCCTGCTGTTGATTACACATTGAGTGATGCTGAAGTTGATGAACTAAAAAATAAATTGATGAATTGCGGTCTCACAAGAACCGAATTGATCAATAGTGCATGGGACAGTGCCAGAACTTTTCGAGGCTCTGACTTTAGAGGTGGAGCTAATGGCGCTCGAATTAGGTTGGCTCCTCAAAAAAACTGGGTAGGTAACGAACCAGATCGTTTACAAAAAGTACTTACCAAATTATCAGAGATTCAGGCTTCCTTATCGAAAAAAGTTAGTATTGCTGACCTGATCGTTTTGGGTGGAAGTGCTTCTGTTGAGAAGGCAGCTCATGAGGCAGGTGTTAAAATCAAAGTTCCTTTTTTCTCAGGTCGTGGAGATGCGACTAATGAAATGACCGATGCTGAATCGTTTGCTGAATTAGAACCAATTCATGATGGATACAGAAACTGGTCGAAAAAAGATTATGTCGTTAACCCTGAAGAACTTTTACTCGACAGAACACAACTAATGGGATTAACAGCACCGGAGATGACAGTTCTAGTTGGAGGTATGAGAGTTTTAGGGACTAATTATGGAGGAACAAAACACGGTGTTTTAACAGACAGAGAAGGAGTTCTGAGCAATGACTTTTTTGTTAACCTAACAAACATGAATTACAAATGGAAACCTGTTAGTGATAATTTATATCATATCGTTGACCGCAAAACGGGTGAAACCAAATGGACAGCAACAAGAGTTGATTTGGTGTTCGGTTCAAACTCAGTGCTTCGGTCATATGCAGAAGTTTATGCGCAAGATGACAACAAAGAAAAGCTTGTCAAAGATTTCGTAAAAGCTTGGGTAAAAGTTATGAACGCAGATCTTTTTAACATAAAAAATTAAATACCTCAGCTATCATCCTTATATAAGCGGTCGTTTTAATACTGCTTATACAAGGATGATTTTTTTATGACTAAACTACTAAAACGTGATAAAATTCTTTAGTCGAATTAGAACAAAATTTACTATTTTAGTATTAACCAAAGTTCACTGCTAATTTGTTACTTTGCATTTTTTGCAGAAAATTCTCGCACACAAAACTAAAACTATTCTTAAACCAACGTGTTACCCACAAAAAAACAAAATAAAAATGATTATAGACGTTCATACCCATATTAATAATTACCACGAAGACAGAGTTGTTTCACTAGAAAACTGTCTTAATGATCTTACAGATAATATGTTAGCTAATAAAGTAGATTATTCATTAGTACTATCGTCTTACAAGGTTAATGAACATCGCCCAAGTACAAGACAAGTGGTAGAGGCTATTAAAGGACGGAAAAATTTAGGAGTAGTTTCAGGTATAAGTTATCTACATTACGATCATAGAGATGTACGAGAAATTAGTGAATATCTAGAAAATGGTTTTATCAAAGGTTTAAAATTTTATCCTGGTTACGAACCATTTTACCCAAATGATATCAGACTAAAACTCATGTACGAAATGGCTATAGAATATGATGTTCCAGTAATGTTTCATTCCGGAGACACCTATGCTCCTACGGGAAAAGTTAAATATTCACACCCATTACATATCGATGATTTAGCAGTTGACTACCCAGATTTAAAAATAGTAATATGTCATGTAGGTAACCCATGGATTAAGGATTGTATGGAAGTAGTGTATAAGAATAAAAACGTGTATGCAGATATTTCAGGATTAGTTCTTGGTAATTTTTCAGATAAGTTTGAACGCTATATGAAAAAAGAAATTGAAGAAATGATTACCTATGCAGGCGATCCAAATTATTTATTATACGGTACTGATTGGCCAATATCTAATATGGAATCCTATTTAAAATTTATGAATCAATTAGAATTAGCGGACGAAAAAAAAGAATTAATCCTTTGGAAAAACGCTGCTAAACTTTTCAATATTGACGTCGAAAAACTTTAATTTAATATTTTACAATTTATTTAAACTCCATAATGAATCTCAAAAAAAGAGAGAAAATATAATTAAACCGCGTATAACAATAAGTTTTCCATTTTGAATCAATAGTAGTTTGGTATCCTATTGAGGTCATCTTATCTTCTTTTGGCAAAGAAATAAAGTCAAAAAATAATAACAACTTGCATAGTTCATGAAGCTGAATTTCTATGGAAATTCAACGCTTATTCACTACCTTTGAGTTAAGACGGAAAGAACCCTATGGATTTTTTACGCAACAAAGCTCTTTACGAACTTGTCATGTACAAGTTCGAACATGATAACCTTAGGAAGAAAAATAAGCTCATAGTAAATTTTGACCTATTAGAACAAAATGGAAAAAAAGATTTTGAATAAGAAAACTTTTGGGACATTTTCAGGTGTATTTACGCCAACTACCCTAACCATCCTTGGAGTAATTATGTATATCCGTCAACCTTGGGTTGTTGGTAATGCAGGAGTTATAGGAGCTTTGGCTATTATTTTACTAGCTGTTTCCATCACTTTCGCTACGGCACTTAGTTTATCTTCTATTACAACAAATGTAAGAATTGGTAGCGGTGGTGCTTTTAGTTTGATTTCACAATCTCTTGGTTTAGAAATTGGAGGAGCAATTGGGATTCCTTTTTACTTTGCTCAATCTATTGCCGTAGCCATGTATATTTTCGGTTTTCGTGAAGGGATTCAGATACTTACGCCTAATTTTAATCCGTTTATTCTTGATATTGGTATTTTTGCCATCGTAATGATTATTGCTTTTATTAGTACCAGTTTTGCTTTTAAAATTCAGTATGTCATTCTTGGAGTTATCGTTTTATCCTTAGTCTCCATTTACGGTTCCTTATTTGTAAATGATCTTAACTATAATTTTGAATGGTTCGGTAAATACCCTGGCTCCGTAGAAAACAACTTTAACGGGTCTTCTTTTTGGATTGTTTTCGCCGTATTTTTTCCCGCTGTAACTGGCGTTATGGCAGGTGCTAATATGTCGGGAGATCTTACTAATCCTCGAAAGAGTATTCCATTTGGAACAATTTCATCTGTAATTATTACCACAATAATATATTTAAGTTTAATTTTTGTTGCTGCTGTAATTGCAACACCTGAAGAGTTAGCAAAAAATTATAATGTATTTATCGATAAATCCTTATTTAAACCTATCGTTCTGGCGGGGTTATTGGGTGCAACGTTATCATCGGCCCTTGGTTCATTTGTTGGTGCTCCTAGAATATTATTAGCGTTAGGTGAAAAAAATATTTTGCCGAAGAGTCCACTTTTGTCTAAGCTTTCAAAAAGAGGGGAGCCAGTAAATGCCATGTTAATTACGGCATTAATTGTTTTAATTGGTATTTCATTCCGCAATTTAAATACCATCGCACCAATACTTACCATGTTTTTTATGATTACTTATGCTATGGTAAATATTGTTGCCTTGGTAGAACAAACATTAGGTTTGCCTAGTTATAGACCAACGCTAAAAATTCCAACTATTGTACCTGCAATTGGTGCTTTGGGTTCTATTTCTATCATGTTTGTAATCAATGTATTGGTCGCTTTATTCTCCTTAGTATTCATATTACTTTTTTATCTGTATTTGGTAAAAATGAATATTAAATCTGCTGCCGGTGACTCAAGAAGTGGTTTATTTACAGCCTTAGCGGAATGGGCAACAAAAAAGACAAATAACCTTAGACAAGAAAAAGAAGTTAGGTCATGGCGTCCAAATTTACTAATGCCGGTAATCATGCCCAAAGAACTTCGAAGCTCTTTTAAACTTATTCATTCTATTATTTTCCCAAAAGGTTCCATTAAAATATTGGCATTACGCAATGAGAATATTCATGAACAGAAAAATTTTGAAAGCTTTCTTAAAAATTCAATAAAAAAATTTAAAGAAAGTGATTTATCAGTTTCATACACCGTGATTGATAATACGGATTTCAATACTACAATGAATGTCAGTATGCAATCGTTAAATGCTGCATTTTTTAAGCCCAATATAATATTTGCAAGTATTGATTCGGAAACTACTAATTTATCTTATTATGATAAGCTTTCTTTGGATGCAAAGAAGAATAACTTTGGGTTGATTATTTACATTCCATTTTCTTCTACAGGTTTGGCAATTGAAAAAAATATTAATTTGTGGATGACAGATATTCCTGTTGATTGGAAAGAGACTTTTAATATCATGAATAACGATTTATCAACTCTGGTTTCTTTGTTAATATGTAAAAATTGGAAAGGAATTATTGATGTTCATATTCTGAATAATAATCCGAATTTGAAATTTTCGGAACTTGATCTTGAAGATTTGCATACCATGATTCGACTTCCTAATAAGTCAACTATGACCTTAAAGCAAGGTGCTTTAATAGACAACGTCATTATGGAAAAAAATACGGATATTAATATTTTAAATATAGAACCAGGAATGACCGTTGAAGATATGGTAGAAATTGTAACGCAATCACGGGTATCGGCCATTTTCTGTGCCGATTCTGAATTTGAAAATGTTTTGGTATAGAAAAGCATAAATAATGTTTAAATTACCATGTCATTATTGATTTTAACAACAAAGCAATTTAACACAACGATTCATACATTAACAATAGTAAAAATATGAAATCTCATAAAAAAGATTTTTTTAAGGAAAAAGCTCAAGAATACGATAAAGAATCTTCTCGAACACAAAACGTTGATCATATTGCACAAGCAATTTTGAAGGAAGTTTCCTTTTCCAAAGAAATGCATATTATGGACTTCGGTTCTGGTACAGGATTATTGTTATCAAACATTGCTCCTCATGTGGGAGAAATCACTGCAGTCGATATTTCTTCATCTATGAATGAAGTTTTGAGATCAAAAATGAACACCATAAACTGCAAACTTGAAATAGCGGAAATCGATTTAACGAAAGAAACTTTAGACAAAAAATTTGATGCTATAATTTCGTCAATGGCAGTTCACCACATTGAAAATATTGCAAATCTTTTCAAAATATTTTATGCATTACTCCATGAAAACGGAACTATTGCAATAGCTGATCTTGACAAAGAAGATGGTTCTTTTCATACAACAAACACAGGAGTATTTCATCATGGATTTGATAGAGAAGAATTCGTGACTATTGCCAAAAGCGTTGGTTTTAAAGACGTAAAAACTCAAAATGCAAGCATTGTAGAAAAACCAACCGGTAACTATTCTGTATTTTTATTGACCGGTAAAAAATAACAAATACGATCTATGAAACTACAAGACAATCATATTACTTATGTTGAATTCAAAGCCAAAGACCTTGAAAAAATAAAGGAATTTTATTCGCAAGCTTTTGGATGGAAATTTAACGACTATGGACCGACCTATACAGCTTTTTCAGAAAGCGGACTTGCCGGAGGATTTGAAATATCGGATGACAAAATAGTAAACGGTGCCTTACTTGTTTTATACTATAAAGATCTTGAAAAAATAAAGCGAAAAATCATCAAATCAAAAGGTATTATTTCAAAAAGTATATTTTCTTTTCCTGGTGGTCGTAGATTTCATTTTATAGATCCTGCCGGAAATGAACTTTCCGTTTGGTCGGATAATTAAGTACATGATTGGTTTAATTTATTTAAAATCAAATGCCATATTTTCGAATCTATCGCATACTTTTAACAAAAAACTTAACCATTTTTAAGATACATTTGTAGTGTAAAATATATAACTTTGCATTTTTAATTAAAGCATATTTAACATGAAACTTTTACTACTATCTATAGGATTATTAGCTTTAGCATTTGCCGGAATTGCCATTAAAATTTTAACGAAAAAAAATGGTGAATTTGATGGAACTTGTGCAGGAAGCAACGTAAAAATGAAAGAAAAAGGTATTGTTTGTGGTTGTGGAAACGAAGATGGTTGCAAAACAAATTTAGATAATTTAGATGCTGATTTGGTAACCGAAAAAGTATCTTAATACAAAATGTATGTTTTTATAACATTTTGTGCCATCACCTTAATCCAATTTCTATTTTATATATTTTTTTATTTGAAATTTTCAAGTAAAAGTTCTATTACAGAAAATAGAAACTCTTTACCTATTTCTGTTATTATCTGTGCAAAAAATGAAGCAAAAAATTTAGAAGAGAACCTTCCATTCATTGCCAAGCAGAATTTCCCAAATTTTGAAATTGTATTGGTAGATGATTTTTCTACAGATAATTCTTTAGAAGTCATGCAACAATTTCAGCAAAATTTTTCTTCGAAGAATTGTTCTATCGTAATAACTTCCCCAAATAAAAATATCCAAAAAGGAAAAAAAAATGCTTTAACTACCGGAATTAAAAAAGCAAATTACGAGTACCTATTACTTACCGATGCCGACTGTAAACCTAATTCTGAATTTTGGATTTCGAGCCTATCAGAAAATTTTTCCGCTGAAAAAGCAATAATCTTAGGCTATGGCGCTTATCAAAGAATAGAAAATTCCTTTTTAAATAAAATCATCCGTTTTGAAACTTTGCTAACAGCATTGCAATATTTTTCTTATGCCAACATTGGCAAAGCATATATGGGGGTTGGTAGAAATATCGCCTATAAAAAAGAAGAGTTTGTAAAAATAAATGGTTTTGAAAAACATGAAAATATTCTTTCAGGAGATGATGATTTGTTTATAAATCAAATTGCAACCAAAACAAACGTAGCAACATGCCTTTCATCAAAAAGTTTTACCATATCGAAATCTGAAACCGTTTTCAAAACTTGGATAAAACAAAAAAGGCGACATATTACAACAGCAAATCATTATAAGCCTAGTCATCAAATTTCGCTAGGGCTCTTTTATTTTTCTCAAATTACTTTTTGGATTTTAGCTTGTACATTACTCATTTTATCTATTTATCCGGTTTTCACAATATTTTTAATTGTTTTACGCTTTATTCTGTGGTATGCCACTATCACAAAATCTGCAAATCAATTGCAAGAAAAAGATTTAATCAGATACGCTCCATTGTATGAATTTTCTATTATATTTATACAACTTTACCTTTTCATCCGAAATTTAATTTCAGCACCTAAAAATTGGTAACCGCAATATGAATGACACAACCGACATTTTAACGTGGATTCAACAAGCCAAAAAAGGTAATCAAAAAGCTTTCAATTTTTTATTAAACACCTTTTGGCGCGAAGTCTATTATTATCAGTTAAACAAATGTAGAGATGAAGATGAAGCCGAAGATATTACCATTAAAACCTTCGCTCGAGCATTCGATAAAATAGATTCATTTGATGAAGACTATACCTTCAAAACCTGGTTATTTACGATTTCGAATAATATTTTTATTGATCATTTACGCAAAAAAAAGACGGAAACTATTTCTATCAATAAAAACGTTCATGAAATTCATAAAATTGCCGATGAAGAACCTTCTCCCGCTGATATTCTCATACAAGAGCAAAATTTAGCACAACTAAAAGCATATATAAGATTGCTAAAACCCCATTACCAAGAAGTAATCAACCTCCGCTATTTTCAAGAATTAAGTTATAAAGAAATTGCCATTGAATTGAAAGAGCCTTTAAACAACATTAAAGTTAAACTACTGAGAGCTAAAAAGTTATTAGCAGAAATTATCATCAATAAATAATTATATTTGTCCGCTCTATTTATTGGCGCTTATCTATGAAGATTCCTAGTTTCCAAATTTTTAAAACCTTAGGTCCAGGATTATTGTTTGCCGGTGCTGCAATTGGTGTTTCGCATTTAGTGCAATCCACCAGAGCTGGAGCTGATTTTGGTTTCGGATTAATTTGGGCGCTTTTAATCGTAAACTTATTCAAATATCCGTTTTTTCAATACGGACCAAGATACGCGACTGCTACCGGAGAAAGCTTGATTGATGGTTATTATAGATTAGGGAAAGGTGTTTTAATCGTATATTTTATACTCACTTTTCTAACCATGTTCACCATACAAGCAGCTGTTACTGTAGTCACTGCAGGTTTGGCATCTAATCTCTTTGGCATTTCTGCAAGCGTAACTACTTGGAGTATTATTATTACAATAAGCAGCTTTATCTTATTAATTCTTGGCAAATATAAGGTATTGGATAATTTAATGAAAATTATCATCATAACCCTATCGATTAGCTCCGTTATTGCTGTAGGAGTTGCTTTTTATAAGTCGAATGTAACTTATGATTTCACACAAATTATTCCGAAAGGAAGTCTGGAAATTGGGTTTTTAATTGCCTTTTTAGGATGGATGCCCGCTCCCCTAGATGTTTCCACCTGGCAATCTCTATGGACACTCGAAAAAAGAAAAGATAAAACCCAACAATTCGACACGAAACAAGCCCTATTCGATTTTAATGTTGGTTATGTGGTCACCATATTTCTAGGGCTCTGTTTTATGGCTTTGGGCACGTTGGTTCTCTTTCATTCAGACGAAGAAATTGGTAACGGTGCGGTTCAATTTGCAAAGCAATTAATACATTTATATACGGTTAATTTGGGTACTGGTGCTTCAATTTTTATTGCAATTGCCGCTTTTACTACCATGTTCAGCACAACCTTAACAACTTTAGACGCTTCGCCAAGAGCAATGGCAAAAAGTTCGGAAATTCTATTTCAAAAGAAATCTGATAAATTTTACTTCATTTGGATTTTACTTTTAGCCGTTGGCACAATTATTATTCTTTCTTATTTCACAAATAGCATGATTAGTTTGATAAAAATAGCCACAATTTTATCCTTTTTAACCGCACCATTTTATGCAATCGCGAACTTTGTTTTAATCTCCGGAAAGCACACACCAAAAGAATTTCACCCTTCTTTGCCTCTAAAAATTTTAAGCTATTGCGGAATTTTATTTTTATTTGGATTTAGCATTTGGTATTTAGCCAATATTTAACTAATTTAATTGCGTTGTTTTGACAGTTTAAAAAGAGAATTTGAGGTTTAACATAGAATTAAAATTTAAATAAGTCTATTTTCTGATTTCTTTGTAAATTTGCATTCTAAAATTGAAACCGATTATGTCAGATTCTTCTGTTATTTTACCACCACCAAAAAAGCCGGAATGGCTTCGTGTAAAACTTCCTGTAGGGAAAAAATACACCGAGTTAAGAGGCTTGGTTGATAAGTATAAATTGAATACCATTTGTGCGAGTGGAAGTTGTCCGAATATGGGCGAATGTTGGGGTGAAGGAACCGCGACTTTTATGATTTTAGGAAATATATGTACCCGTTCTTGCGGATTTTGTGGTGTAAAAACAGGTAAGCCTGAAGATGTAGAATGGGATGAACCTGAAAAGGTAGCACGGTCAATTTTCTTAATGAAAATTAAACATGCAGTAATTACTTCTGTTGACCGAGATGACTTAAAAGATGGTGGTTCAATAATTTGGGCAGAAACGGTGCAAGCAATTCGTCGGGCAAACCCAAACACAACCTTAGAAACTTTAATTCCGGATTTTAGAGGAATTACAAAAAATATTGACAGACTGGTAGAAGTTGCCCCTGAAATTATTTCACATAATTTGGAGACTGTGAGAAGATTGACTAGAGAAGTTAGAATTCAGGCACAATACGATCGAAGTTTGGAAGTTTTAAAATATATCAAAGAAAGCGGACAAAGAAGAACGAAATCAGGTATAATGCTCGGATTAGGAGAAAAAGAAGATGAGGTGATTGAAACTTTACAAGATTTGAAAAATGCAAAAGTAGATGTAGTTACCTTAGGTCAATATCTACAACCAAGTAAAAAGCATTTACCAGTAAAAGAGTTTATCACACCGCAACAATTTGAAAAATATAAAATTATAGGATTAGAATTAGGTTTTAAATATGTCGAGAGTGGCGCTTTGGTAAGATCATCTTACAGAGCTCATAAGCATTTGGAATAATAAATGTGATAATAACTTAACATACTTTTAACAACGAAAATATTATTTTGGCACAAAAATTGAAAACAAAGTAATGAAGCAAGATTCCCCACTAATTTTGTTTTATTATGATTAATTTTGAGTTAGTAAGTTAAGGCACCTCCATTACTGGAGGTGCTTTTTTTTGATCATTATTTATAATTTATGATAAAATCAGCCATTAACTTGCTTATATTTTTTTCAGATGCTAAAGCTGCTTTTTGCACTGCTTCATGAGATACTTCCTCTACTTGGCCTTCTATACCTAAATCAGTAATTACAGAGAGACCAAAAACTTGCATTCCCATATGTTTGGCAACTATAACTTCTGGCACAGTACTCATGCCTACCGCATCTCCTCCCATTAATTTTACCATTTTATATTCGGCGGGTGTTTCAAATGTTGGTCCTTGCAGCGCTAAATAAACACCTTTTTGAACTTTAATGTTGTTTTGTTTAGCAATATCCTCCATAAAAGCAATCATTTTCAAACTATATGGCTCGTGCATATCAACAAATCGGGGACCAAAACGTTCTTCATTTTTACCGCGAAGTGGGTGTTTTGGCATCATATTGACATGATCGGTAATCAACATAATATCTCCTACTTTAAAATCAGGGTTTACACCACCAGATGCATTTGAAACAATTAAGTTTTCTATTCCTAAGAATTTCATAACTCGAATAGGAAAAGTAACTTGATCCATTTCCCAGCCCTCATAAAAATGAAATCTTCCTTGCATCGCAAGAATGGTTTTTCCACCAAGAGTGCCATAAATTAAGGTTCCTGAATGCCCTTTTACTGTAGATACAGGAAAATTAGGAATTTCTTGATAGTATAGCTTTTTCTCAATATTTATAATATTTACCAAACCACCTAAACCGGTTCCTAAAACAATTCCAAAATCTGGTTTAGAAATTCCTTTATCTTGTAAAAACTTAACTGTTTCTTGTATTTTGTCGTACATAGTTTAAAATTATTTTATCAAAATCTTCACCGTTCTCAATGAATTTCGTTCTAATTGGCAAATAATAAATAGAATCATTATTTTCTGAAAAAGTGCGAACATAATCTTTTTCTGTTGTTAGGATTATTTTTTTATCTCCTTCCAAAGCATTAAATTCACTTTTTATTTTTTCTTTATCCGAATTGGTAAAAAAGTGATGATCGGCAAATTTCAAATGTTTAAAATCACATTTTTTACTTTCCAAAAAATCAACCAATGGCCTGCAATTTGCAATACCGGTTACCAATAAGATTTTATAGTCTTTCAAATCGTTTACTGCAATCTTTCCTATATTACCAATGACATTTTCGTCATAAGAAATAGTGCTAAAAAAGACAGTTTGATACAATTCAGGTTCTAATTTTTTTGCAATTTCAAACTGTTCCTGTTCGCTTAAATATTCCGGACATTTAGTCACTACAATAATTTTTGCTCGTTTTGCTCCTTCTTTCTTTTCTCTCAAATTGCCAGTTGGCAACATAATATCATCTACATATAAATTCTTATAAGAAGTCAATAAAATAGTAAAACCGGGATCTACTTTTAAGTGTTGAAATGCATCATCCAACAAGACAACATCGGGAGGTGAGCTTAGGCTTTGTAACTCTTTTAAGGCACTAACTCTATCCGCTTCTACGGCAACAATTATAGAGTTAAATTTTTTATAAAACTGCAAAGGTTCATCGCCAATATGTTCAGCCGTAGAAGTTTCATCAGCAACTTGAAACCCCTTCGATTTTCTTTTATAACCTCGGCTCAAAACGGCTATTTTATAACTGTCTTTTAAAAGTCGGATTAAATATTCTATTTGTGGAGATTTACCCGTACCGCCAACATTTAAGTTACCCACGACAATAGTTGGGAAATCAAAAGTGGTGGATTTCAATATATTTCTTTCGTAAGCCTTATTACGAATTCCAACAATTTCTCCATAAAGAACAGAGAAAGGATATAATATTTTACGGAGTTTATTCACACTAACGAAGTTACAAAAAATTGAAAGATAATCTCCTTTTATACGCTTTTGCCAAGTTATTAATCAGATAATTTAATTCATGTTTAGTTTTGATTAATAACCAACGTGATCAACAATTTCTAAACCGTAACCAACCATCCCTACTCTTCTAGTCAAATGATTTCCGTTAGAGATTAACCGTATTTTATTAATTTTGAGATCGTGTAGTATTTGCGCACCAATACCAAAATCTTTTTCGTCCATTTTAGTTGTCAAGACGCCTGCATTTTGATCGTCTTGATGTTTTTTCAGATGTGCTAAACGGTGTATCAAATCGTATGATTGGTGTTCTTGATTGATAAAAACAATGGCTCCTTTACCTTCATTATTAATTAAATCGAACATCTTGCTTAACTTATCATCTGGGTTGTTTGTAAGCGTTCCTAAAATATCATTGTTCACCAATGTCGAATTTACTCTTACTAAAACTTCTTCTCCAATTTTCCAGTTCCCTTTGGTTAAGGCCAAATGAACTTGGCCCGATGTAGTTTGTTTATATGCGCGCAAACAGAACTTGCCAAAACGGGTATTTATGGTAAAATCTTCAATTTTATCGATTAAGGAATCATGACTCATACGAAACGCCACTAAATCTTCGATAGAAATGATTTTTAAATCAAATTTTTGGGCAACATGCATTAATTCCGGTAAACGTGCCATCGTACCATCTTCATTCAAAATTTCAACTAACAAACCGGCAGGTTTTAAACCTGCTAAACGAGCAATATCAATGGCGGCTTCCGTATGCCCAGTTCTTCGTAAAACCCCTCCTTCTTTAGCGCGAAGTGGGAAAATATGGCCAGGTCGACCTAAATCTTGCGGTTTTGTTTCCATTAAAGTCAGAGCTTTCACTGTTTTTGCCCTGTCATGTGCTGAAATACCGGTTGTACAACCGTTTCCTATTAAATCAATGGAAACGGTAAACTGCGTGTGATGCAATACCGTATTTTTACCAACCATTAAATTCAAATCTAATTCATCACAACGCTTTTCGGTTAATGGGGAGCAAATTAAACCTCGACCATGTGTTGCCATAAAATTGATCATTTCAGGCGTTACCATTTCGGCAGCAGCGATAAAATCACCCTCATTTTCTCTATCTTCATCATCTACTACAATAATCAGTTTTCCATTGCGAATATCTTCAATTGCTTCTTCAATAGTATTTAGTTTAATCGTAATATTATCTTTGGTTTCCATTAGTTTATGCTTGTTTTTTCTCTAATTTAAAGACTTTATTAATAAAATTTGTAATGGGTCTTAAAAATGCATCAATATCAAATAATCCTTTATCGTTTCGCGCTCGAATCATTAGTAAAATGCCAAAAGGTAACAGAACAATAGTTGCAAGCCAGCCACCCATAAATGGAGAAATTGTATTTGATTCTGCCATATTCTTTCCGAAAATAGAAATGAAAAAATAAATTACAAAAATTACGATTGCCATAATCATAGGTAATCCAAACCCTCCTTTTCGAATAATAGATCCCAACGGGGTACCTATAAAAAACAATACCAAACAGGCCAAGGAAAAGGCTATCCGTTTATGGTATTCGGTATCATATCCATTGATTAGCTTTTGCTTATCCTGTAAAGTTGCCTGAAAACTTCGGATATTATCTAAATTTGTTTCCACCAAATTATAGGCATTATCGGCAACTAACCTTTTGCTATTATCTTCAAAATTTTCTAAAATATCGGGATTTAAATTTGAATTTGGAATAGAATCTTGAACTAACCTATTTGCTTTGTTAATTCTATATATTCTTGTTGCTCTGTTTTTTACATAATCAAAATACGGGGCTTCTAAGGAGTCAACATAAAAATTCAACTGTTTCAGGCTTAACATTTCTTTTCCGGTTTTATATTTCAAATCATCCGGATCGAAATTACCAATGGTGGAAACGTCAATATTTACTTTGTATTCATCAAAATGAGCTTTAGAAGCGGGAACTTTTTTTCGTTCTTTGGAGCTTCTTCTTCCGTTAGACACCATATCCTCATGATAAAAGCCATCTTCTAGCTTCAGCGTTAAATACCGGCTTCCTTCTTTTGAAATAATCTCTCCTTTTTTAGCCGTTATGACCTTGTTATTAAGATTATTAGATTCTATTTGATAAATCAAGACATCCTTTAGCAAACTATCATCTTTGCCATATTTTTCTTTGAATTTAATACTGTAACCTGGAATTTCGGTATTGAACGTGCCGGCAACTAGAGCTAACCCAGGCTCTTTCATTTTCATATTATAAATTAGATTTTTTGATTTTAACGACGCATAGGGGAATACATAATTCAAAAACAAAAAATTTAAAACACTCATGACAACCATTAAAATAACCAAAGGGCTGATGAACCGTTGTAAGGAAATTCCGGCTGATTTTACGGCAGCAAATTCATAATTCTCGGCTAAGTTTCCTAAGGCCATTATGGAAGAAAGCAATATCGCAATAGGTAGTGCTGTTGGCACCATCATCAATGCGATATATCCTAAAAATTTTACAATAACTAAAAGGCTAATCCCTTTTCCGGCAATTTTATCAAACTGAAGCCATAAAGCTTGCATGATAAGCACGAAAAGTATGATGAAAAATGTCGCCAAAAAAGGAGCAAGAAAACTCTTAAGTATATATTTATTTAAGATTTTCATCTAATTGCTATTTTGAATAAATAGGGTCAAATACTATTCGTTAATAATATAACCTAAATCTTCATATTTTTTTAAATCAAATGAAAATAAGTTATTTTTTAGATTTTGATTTGTTTTCAAATTTTTAACTTTCAAAACAGTTTCTGTACCATTTTCACCTATTTGCTTAATGGTATCGATATTTTTTGTTTTGGTATCAATACCCACCAATACAGAAGAAATCTCTGAATTTGAATCAATAGGAGTTAATTTTACAAACTGAATATCTTTTCCTCCTACTTTTTTTGAATCACCCATTCCAAAAGTATAACCCGTTTTGTAAAAAGAATAAAATTTTGCAGGTGTTATCGTATTTTGATTGTCCGTATCAGCAACAGAGATATTTACTTCTTCATTTTCAGGAATGATTGTATACGTTTTTTTTCCGTCAAAAATCTGGGTAGAACCAAAAAAATGCACCAAGTATTTATCTCCTTGCAAGGTTGCATCACCTTTCGTGTCTTGAGTTACATTCTCTGCTTTGTTTTCTAATCTATAATCAAATTCAACATATACATTTTGATATGTGTTCATTTGATCAGAAACCTCATCTAATAATTTTTTAGCGGAATCCCCATTTTGAGAAGTAGCTAATAAGGTAACTCCAAACGCTAATACTAAGGTTATATATTTTTTCATCTTTTGTTTTTATATTTTTTCGTTATCTAATAATTGTTGCAAAGATAGCACATCGGTAACTAAAACCTGTCTTGCCTTACTTCCTTCAAAAGGACCCACAATATTTGCGGCTTCCAACTGGTCGATAATTCGACCTGCTCGGTTATACCCTAATTTTAATTTTCGCTGTAATAATGAGGCTGAACCTTGTTGTGAAGCTACTATTAAATGTGCGGCTTCTTCAAACAATTTATCTCTATCAGCGATATCTATATCAACACTTATGCCACTTTCTTCCCCTACATATTCTGGTAATAAATAGGCATTAGCATAGGCTCTTTGCGAGCCAATATACTCCGTTAATTTATCAATTTCAGGTGTATCTACAAAAGCACATTGTAATCTTGTCAGGTCATTTCCTGTTGAAATTAACATATCACCTTTTCCTATCAATTGATCTGCTCCTTGTGAATCTAAAATCGTACGGGAGTCAATTTTTGATGTTACTCGAAATGCTACACGAGCCGGGAAATTCGCCTTTATAATACCCGTAATTACGTTAACCGAAGGTCTTTGTGTTGCAACGATTAAATGAATACCGATGGCACGAGCCAATTGTGCCAAACGAGCAATAGGTGTTTCAATCTCTTTACCAGCCGTCATGATTAAGTCTGCAAATTCATCGATAACCAAAACAATGTACGGCAAATATCTATGTCCGTTTTCCGGATTTAATTTTCTTGCTTTAAACTTGACATTGTACTCTTTAATATTCCTAACAAAAGCAGCTTTTAATAAATCGTAGCGATTATCCATTTCAATACACAGTGAATTCAGTGTGTAAATTACTCTTGTGGTATCAGTAATAATTGCTTCCTCAGTATCTGGCAATTTCGCCAAATAATGTCTTTCAATTTTATTAAATAAGGTAAGCTCCACCTTTTTAGGATCTACCAAAACAAATTTTACTTCAGCAGGATGTTTCTTATATAATAACGACGCCAAAACAGCATTTAATCCAACTGATTTTCCTTGACCTGTTGCTCCTGCCATCAACAAATGCGGCATTTTTGCCAAATCGACTACAAAGGTCTCATTAGAAATTGTTTTTCCTAATGCGATTGGCAATTCCATTTCAGAGCTTTGAAATTTTTGGGATGATAGAACCGATTTCATCGAAACAATCGAAGGATTTTTATTTGGCACTTCAATACCAATCGTTCCTTTACCGGGAATCGGTGCTATTATACGAATACCAAGTGCAGATAAAGAAAGTGCAATATCATCTTCTAAATTTTTAATTTTAGAAATACGAACTCCGGCATTTGGTACAATTTCGTAAAGCGTAACTGTTGGACCAATTGTGGCTTTTATACTGGCGATTCCTATCTTATAATTATTGAGCGTTTCAACAATATTATTTTTATTGTTTTCAAGTTCTTCTTTATTTATGGTAATGTTCTCATTTTTATAGTCTTGCAGTAAATTTAAGGTCGGAAATTTATAGTTACTTAACTCCAATTTCGGATCAAATTCACCAAAATCTTTCACTAGTTTATCCGATAAATTTTCTTCTTCCGACTCTTCCTCAATCGGATTTTCAACTTCAATTTCCAAGCTATCTGCAACCTCCGTTTTTTGATTAGAAACAGGTTGTGTTTTTGATGTAATTGTAGAAATAATGTTCTCTTTTACATCTTCATCTTTGAAATCAACACTTAATTTCAATTCGGGATTTTCTTTCTTTTTTGGAACTTTCTTTACAATAAAATCTTCTTCTACAAAATCATTTTCATTGTCGGTATGATCGTCAAGCGGAAGAATTTTTTCTTTTATTTTTGCTTTCGGAATTGCATTTTTAATTTTTTCTGGTGTCATCTTAAATTTCCAAACCAAATACAACAACATGCTAAAAAAAAGCAGCATGAAAACACCGATTTTACCAATGTATATCTGAAGAAATTCATTCCACTCTAAGCCAACTTTTCCGGCAAATAAAGAGTTTTTCAAATCAATATATCCAAACAGTAAGGTTGTCCATATCATGAATAAAATTCCGGTAAACCACCACTTTCGCAATTGCCGTATCGGAATATTTAAAACGGCATATAAACCCGTAAAGAAAAGCAAGACAGGAAAGATAAAAGTTGCAATTCCGAACCCATCGTAAATGAGAAAATCACTTAGACTTGCTCCTAATTTTCCTAAAACATTTTTGGTTTCTAATGATTTATCGGCAAATTGCTGTAATTGACTTTGATCTTCTTTCCAATGCATAAAAAAAGAATAGAAAGAGATCAACAAAAAAAGTGCAGAAGTAAATATAAAAATACCAAAAACCAAATGCGTTTGCTTGCTTTTAAAAAAAGCCGTTACTGCATTATTTTTTAAGGTTGGTCCTCTTTTTTTAGAGGCCGTTTTATTACTTTTCGCCATAAGCCACAAAAATACATAAATATTTTATGTTTTGAATGTAAAGATTTCGGAATAAAAAAGGAATACGAAATAGGTGCAAAAATCACCTATTTGAGTAAATTAATGATATAATTCAACTAAAAATTTATGAATTTTGGCAAATAAATAATCATTCCGATTATAATAGCCACAAATGCAGCAAAAGTCGCCGCTCCGGCAGAAATGTCTTTTATAAAACCAATCTTTTTATGGTAATCAGGGTGCACAAAATCACTTAATTTTTCAATTCCGGTATTTAAAGATTCGGCCACTAAGACCATGCCTACCGCCAAACATTGAAACATCCACTCGTGTGCAGATATTTGCATGATAAAACCCAGAATAGAGACCAGTATACCAATAGAAAACTGTACCATTATCGAGTGCTCGGTTGTCAATAACAACCAAGCACCTCGTAATGCAAATCTTAAGCTTCTTATTCTTCCACGAAAAAAACTATCGTTAGGATTTTTCATGCTTATTTTATGGCAGCAATGGCAGCGTCATAATTTGGCTCATCTACAATTTCAGGAACCTGCTCGGTATAAACTACTTCGCCCTCTTCATTAATAACAACGATAGCACGAGAATGCAATCCTTTCATCGGTCCTGTTTTAATAGTAACACCGTATTTTTTACCAAAATCACCTTTTACGAAATCAGATAAAGTTTCTACATTTTTAATACCTTCCGCACCACAAAAACGAGCCTGAGCGAATGGTAAATCTTTAGAAATAAACAATACTTTTGTGTTTTCAAAAGCAGTTGCTCTTTTATTGAATTCTCTCACAGATTGTGCACAAACACCTGTATCAATACTTGGCGTAATGTTTAAAATAAGTTTGAAACCTTTATAATCTTTTAATTTACCAATAGAAAGATCACTTTTTACCAATTTAAATTTTGGTGCTTTTTTACCAACTTTAGGTAATTTACCTACCGTTTTTATTGCATTTCCTTTTAATGTTATTTTTGCCATGATACTATAAATTATTTTATATTAATATTTCAAAGTTACACAAATAAAAAAACTCTCCATTGTACAACGGAGAGTTTTTTACCTTACTAAATTGTTTTTTTATTGATCTATTGAACCCAAGACTCTTTTCATAAAACTATTCAAAGCTTCTTTTTTGGGTGTGCCTTTTTTTATTTCGGCATTGACTTCAATAGCACCATACATATTTGAAATTAATTCTCCAATAACATCTAATTCTTCATCTTTTAAAGAAGAAACTTCTGTTAAATCTTCTAAAACTTCAATTGCTTCAACTAAATAATCTTCATCATTATTTTCGATAAAGGTGGTTAAATGTTTTATTACAGGTAATTTCATAATTCTTATTCTAATAATTATACAATTTCGTCAACGAGTTCTTTTAAAACTTCGAATTTATTCGTTTGAACTTGGTTCACTTTACTACCACTTGCGAAAGAAGCAAAAGTTGGTAGATTATCTACATTTGCCAATTTTCTTGATTCCGGAAATTTCTCGGCATCAACCAAAATAAAAGGAATATCTTCATTTTCTGAAGCCAATTTTTTAAACTTTGGTTTCATAATTCTACAGTTTCCACACCAGGTTGCCATATATTGCACCATTACTTTAGGGTTATTTGCAATAATTTCTGATAAATTATCTTGCTCTAATTCTGTTAACATAATAAATGTATTTATTAATTATTAAGATTTTTTGAAATTAGTGAGAACTCAAATAAGAAGCCACTCCGTCTCTTGTAGCCGACATCGCATCTTTACCTTCTTCCCAGTTTGCAGGACAAACTTCCCCTTTTTCTTGTACATGTGTGTAAGCATCGATCAAACGCAAATATTCGTTTACGTTTCTACCTAAAGGCATATCGTTTACACTTTCGTGGAAAATTTTTCCGTCTTCATCAACTAAATAAGTTGCACGATAAGTCACATAAGATCCTTCAATAACAACGCTACCACTTTCTTCGTCATAAGTTTCAGAAACAACATCTAAAATTCCTAATTGAGAAGATAAATTTCTATTTGTATCGGCCAATAATGGGAAAGTTACACCTTCAATACCACCATTATCTTTAGAAGTATTCAACCAAGCAAAATGAACTTCTGCTGTATCAACAGATGCTCCAATTACTATAGTATTTCTTTTTTCAAATTCTTTTAAGGTATCTTGAAAAGCACGTATTTCTGTTGGACAAACGAAGGTAAAATCTTTAGGATACCAAAAAAGTAATACTTTCTTTTTGTTATTTACTGCCTCTTCTAAAACATTTACTTTAAATGTTTCGCCCATGTCATTCATTGCGTCAACATTTAAATCTGGGAATTTTTTTCCTACTAAAGCCATTTTCTTTAATTTTATGAATTAATATTATTATTTTCTGTGCTGTAAAAGTAATTCTAGTCAACCTATTTTTTTACTAAAATTGATTTCAAAATTTTATATTAAAATAGATTTTCTCTATGGTAATTTTAAATCACCCAAGAATTTACCTATAATTGCGATTATGATGTGCTAAAAAATTTGATTGATCATTTTTTCGGCAATCCAACCGCATTAAAAAGCTGATTTACATGATATTAAAAATTATTTAAGCACAGCACTAATTTAAGAAATTGTGTACGAAACGAGCCCAAATTATGCGCTTTTTTTCTAAAGTTTAAACATAAAAAAAGAGGCTCAAAAGCCTCTTTTTTATCGTAAATTATATGTTATAAATGAATCACTTCATCGTAAGCAGCCGCTACAGCTTCCATTACAGCCTCACTCATGGTAGGATGCGGATGAATTGCTTTTAAAACTTCATGACCTGTGGTTTCTAATTTTCTACCTAAAACTGCCTCAGCAATCATATCGGTAACGCCGGCGCCAATCATATGACAACCTAACCATTCGCCATATTTGGCATCAAAGATTACTTTTACAAATCCTTCAGGAGTTCCTGCTGCAGTTGCTTTTCCGGAAGCAGAGAAAGGAAATTTACCAACTTTTATATCGAATCCTTTTTCTTTTGCTTGTTTTTCGGTCAACCCAACACTTGCAATTTCAGGGCTTGCATAAGTACAACCCGGAACATTACCATAATCAACTGGCTCAGGGTTTAATCCTGCAATTTTCTCAACACATGTAATTCCTTCCGCGGAAGCAACGTGTGCCAAAGCCGGACCAGGAACTACATCGCCAATCGCGTAATAACCGGGTAAATTGGTTTGGTAAAAATCATTCACCAAAATTTTATCTTTATCGGTAACAATACCAACATCTTCTAAACCTATATTTTCTAGATTAGATTTAATTCCAACCGCTGATAAAATGATATCTGCCTCTAAAACTTGTTCTCCTTTTTTCGTAGATACAGTTGCTTTCACTCCTTTTCCGCTTATGTCAACTTTGGTAACACTTGATTCAGTCATTACCTTAATACCCGATTTTTTTAGAGACCGCTCAAATTGTTTCGAGATTTCTTCGTCTTCTAAAGGAACAATATTTGGTAAAAATTCAACTATAGTTACCTCTGTTCCCATCGAGTTATAAAAATAAGCAAACTCAACACCTATCGCTCCAGACCCAACAATGATCATTGTTTTTGGCTGTTTTGGCAAGGTCATTGCTTGACGATAGCCTATTACTTTTTCACCGTCAATTGGTAAAAATGGTAATTCTCTTGAACGAGCTCCCGTTGCAATAATAATATGATCTGCGCTTAGTTCCGTCACTTTTTTATCTTCACCGGTAACTTCTACTTTTTTACCCGATTTAATTTTACCGAAGCCATTAATAACTTCAATTTTATTTTTTTTCATCAAGAATTGCACACCTTTGCTCATTCCATCTGCTACATTACGACTTCTTTTAACAACTGCAGAAAAATCTTTATCAATCTCTTTCGCCTTTAAACCGTAACTATCAACATGTTTTAAGTATTCAAATACTTGCGCACTTTTTAGCAATGCTTTTGTAGGAATACATCCCCAATTCAAGCAAATTCCACCTAATTTTTCTTTTTCAACAATGGCAACTTTGAATCCTAATTGAGAAGCTCTAATAGCTGTTACATATCCTCCAGGACCACTACCAATAATTATAATGTCGTATTTCATTTTACTGTTTTTTTATTCTTACTAATTTCAAATCCGTGAAAATCGAATTTTAATGAGTTTGCAAATTTAATCAAATTTTATTGCTTTTACAGGACTAATTTTACTAACAATTACAGATGGAATGATGAGCATGAGTAAACATAAAACCAAAGTACCAATATTAATAAGTAAAATATGCGTAAAATTCAGATAAACAGGTGCTTGATTTACATAATAAGTCTCAGGATCTAAAGTAATAACACCAAAATATTTTTGAATAAGCAACAACCCAATTCCGATTAAATTTCCCCAAAAGAGTCCAACACCAATCAAATAAGCCGCATTGTATAAAAATATTTTTCGAATGCTCCAATTGTTATTTCCTAGAGCTTTTAAAATACCTATCATTTGCGTTCTTTCTAAAATTAACACTAACAAAGCAGTAATCATATTTATACCTGCAATGATAATCATGATACCAATTATCACTGCAATATTGGTATCAAAAAGGCGTAACCATTCAAAAATTGCCGGAAATTTTTCTTCGGTTGTATGGGCATTCAACATTGGATCAATTGCTCCATAAATTTGAAATCCGGTTTCTTTTAAATCGTCAAAATCATGAATAAAAATTTCAAAACCTCCTACTTGATCCTCTTCCCATTTATTAATTTTTTGAATATGCTGGATATCACCAATAAGATAGGTTTCATCAAACTCTTCGAATCCTGAATTATAAATTCCGCAAACGGTAAATTTTCTAGAATTCGGTATTTTATTCGGATCGTCTTTTACAAAAAACATATGAAATGCGTCGCCAACTTTTAAATGAAGACGATTTGCAGTTTTTTGAGAAATTAAAACATCATTAGAAATTTTATCTAAAAAAACAGGAATTTTGCCGGCAACCAAATATTCTTTAAAAAATTCCCAGTTATAATCTTTGTCTACTCCTTTTAATATGATGCCTTCAAATTCATTTGGTGTTCTAATAATTCCAGCTTTTGTGGCATAAACCTGTACTTTTTTAATATTTGGAATATCAGGAAAAACTGGGTAGAAATTCTGATTCGTTGAAATGGGTGCTACCGTAACTTTTGAATTGTTCGCATCGAAATTACTTATTTGAATATCACCGTTAAAACCTGAAATTTTTTCTTTTATTTTCTTTTGCAATCCAACTCCGGTAGCAACCGAAAATAACATCACTACAACTCCAATAGCAATCGCTAAAATCGATATTTTTATTATAGGCGATGAAACACTACTTTTGTGTTCTTTAGAATCAATAATTCGTTTCGCTATAAATAATTCGTAATTCAAATTCGTGTGAAAATGTTAAGAGCCAAAAATACATATTTCTTTTTAGTATCGAAGTTTATCGTTTTTATTTTTGTTTTAAACTTTCTTCCTGCTCATTCACAAAGCAGTTCTAAAAATCAAATCATTACCGGTGCGAATCAAACGGAAAAATATCTTCCTTTATTAAAAGGTCGAAATATTGCTGTAGTTGCTAATCAAACCAGTGTTATTTTTAAAAATAAAGGTTCAGAACAGGCGCATTTGGTAGATTCTCTTTTAGCGCTTCGTATAAAAATTAAAAAGGTTTTCGCACCCGAACACGGTTTTAGAGGAGACGCAGATGCAGGTGAACATGTTACCAATGTAAAAGATGCAAAAACCGGACTCCCTTTAATTTCCCTTTTCGGGAAAAACAGAAAGCCGCAAAAAGAATTCTTAAAAGGAATCGATGTTGTTGTATTTGACATTCAAGATGTTGGCGTTCGTTTTTACACTTATATTTCAACAATGACTTATGTTATGGAGGCTTGTGCAGAAAATTTGATTCCTGTAATTATATTAGATCGACCAAATCCGAACGGTCATTATATTGACGGACCAACATTAGAAACAGAACATACCTCTTTTGTTGGAATGCACCCAATTCCGTTGGTTTATGGCATGACAATTGGCGAATATGCACAAATGGTAAACGGCGAAAAATGGTTGCAAAATGGAGTTCAATGCGACTTGACTGTTATTACTCTAAAAAATTACGATCATCAAAAAGAGTATCATTTGCCAGTGCGACCTTCACCAAATTTACCGAATGACATTTCTATAAATTTATACCCAAGTTTGGGATTTTTTGAAGGAACAGTAATCAACGCCGGACGAGGAACTGAATTTCAATTTCAGCGTTATGGTGCACCATTTTTTCCAAAAACGGATTTTAACTATACTCCTGAACCCAATTTTGGCTCGAAAACTCCAAAATTCAATGGTGAACTTTGTTATGGTGTAGATTTAAGTAAAACTAAAAAATTGAATAAAGTAGATATTCAATGGGTTGTAGATGCTTATCAAAAAACACCAAAGGACACTGATTTCTTTCTTAAAGGATTTACCATTCATGCCGGAACCAAAAAACTACAAGAACAAATCGAATCAGGAATGAAAGCTGAAGAAATTCATGCTTCTTGGCAAGAAGACATCAAAAAGTTTCAAGAAATTCGTAAAAAATATTTACTCTATGAGTAATATTTTGAAGAGTTAATCTACTCGATATGGTTTTAACTCCTCAAAGAAAATATCATCATTTGGCACGTCAAATTCCATTCCGATAACTTTACGGTTGTTATCGGTGGTAAATTTTACCGTTCCGAAATCAAACCATGCATGTTTTTTATCCCATTTAATTTCATACGTATCGTAATGCCAATGCGATAATGTTGCAGATAAGAAAGAAGAGTGTTCGAATTCCATTCGCAATTGATTATTAGTATTGGTAATTTTTATCGTTCCGTAAATATCCGATTTATAGGTTCCAGCTATTTCGCTCGCACTAACGGATGATTTTGTGTTTAGCACTCGATGTTCTTTTATAGTGGAAACTCGTGTATCGTCTTTTTTTCCTTTATTGGTTTGCTCTAGCATTTCAGCCGACCAATCTTTAGAATTGCCTTCTAAAAATAAGTCAAGAGCATAATAAGTAGCTGCCATTATCGGACTTTTCATTCCATTCGTTAAAACTACAACACCCAAATTTTCATCGGGAATCAAAGTAACAGCCGTAATCATTCCGTCATAACCACCAGTATGACCTGCTCGTAACTTACCGTGATAATCACTCAAACCCCAACCCAAACCATAAGCACTAAAATGCCGATCAAAATCATTCTTTTTAGTATGATCTACCGTGAAATTATTGTGTGGTGTCCAAATCATATTTTGTGATTTTTTTGTCAACAACGTGTCTTTTCCATTTATTCCTTTATTGAGATTAAAAATCATCCATTTTGAAACATCTTCTACGCTAGAAATAATGCCACCCATGGCGCCAATTTCTTCCCAACTTTCCCAAGCAATTGGGATATTTTTTTCATTCTCTCTTGCGTGCGGAGTAGCAAAATTACCTTTCGATTGTAATAGACTTGGCGTTGTAATTGTGCGGTTCATACCTAACGGACTTAAAATGCGTTCTTGCACATTTTGATTCCATGTTTTACCTGTAACTTTTTTAATTAATTCACCCGCAGTGATATACATGACGTTTGAATAACCATAACCCGCTCTAAAATCATAAGCTTTCGGAATATATTTGATGCGTTTGATAATTTCTTCCGATGTTAAATCGGATTTATACCAAATTACATCTCCACTAAAAGTACCTAATCCAACACGATGACTCAATAAATCTCGAACGGTAACTTCGTTGCTCACCCAAGGATCGTATAACGCAAAATAAGGCAAATACTCTTTTACTTTATCATTCCAATCCAGTTTACCTTCTTGAACAAGCATGCCAATAATTGCAGAAGTAAAAGCTTTCGTATTAGATGCAATGGCGTATAACGAATTTTTATCAGGCTGCCCTTTTTTACCTTCCTCTAAAACACCATAATTTCCGGTAAAAACTAATTTTCCATCTTTTACAATACCGATAGATGCACTTGGTAGATCCCAATCTTGCACCATTTTTGTGTAATACGCATCAAGTTTTTCAAAATCAACTGTTACTGAATTTTGTGCTTGTACTTGAAAATTAAAGCTTAAAAGAAGTATCAAAAAAAGTTTAAACCTTTTCATAGATTGTGTTGTGTTTTTAAAAGTATTTCTTTCGTATGTAAAAATCCGTTGTCACGGGAATGACAATTTTAATGGAATCCCCGAGGTTCTACCTCGGGGATTTTTTTAAATTAAATCAAACTATTCTACCAAATCTTCTGCAGTAATCTCTTTTCTGCTGATACGTTTGATTAAATCTTTTTTATCGATATACAATTCTCTACCAATTGCTTTACCATCTCGAAAAGTTTGCGCCCTTAATGCGTAATTCCCATCAGGAAGTACAATGGCTTCCGTATATTTTTCACCGAATTTAGCCGGATACGAATTATTTATGGTATAAAAAATTTCAGTATTCGGAACATTATTTTCGAGCGTTAGAATATAATCTTCTCCTTTTTTCGACATTTTCACTATTGGATCTAACACTGCTTTTGAGATATTTTCATTAGTAGCTTCAAAACGTTCAAAATGTTGTTCGGTGCGTGTGACAAAACTGTTCCAATCTTTTTTGTCTTTAGGCGTCCAAACCGATTCCGCAATAGCGAAAACTCTTGGATACACCATATAAAAAGCAAAAGGCATGGTTACAACCATTTCGGTCCATAAATTTCCTTGTCCGCCTAAAATCAAATCGGCGTTCACATTTTCTGGCACCGGCTCAAACGAATAAGCTTTTTCTAAACTTAAGCTCGCATAAATCAAATTTTCAACACTAGGATCACCTTGCGTATAATCTAAATAAGCAAAAGTTGTTGGTGACATCACCACTTTATGTCCTTTTTTTGCGGCTTCAATCCCACCTTTCATTCCTCTCCAGCTCATCACTGCAGCGTCATCGGTTAGACCACCTTCTAAAATCTCATCCCAACCGATCATTTTTTTACCTTTCGATTTTATGATCTTATTCACTCGAGTTACAAAATAGCTCTGCAATTCATGGGTATCTTTTATTTTATTTTTCTTCATGAATTTTTGAACATCTGCACTTTCTTCCCAAAAGCCGTGGTAGCATTCGTCGCCACCCATGTGAATATATTCACTTGGAAAAAGCTGAGCCACTTCGGTAAAAACCTTATCTACAAACTCATACACCTTTTCATCAGTAGGATTTAATGTGTTTTCAATCAGCATTTTAAATTTTCCGTTACCATACCATTCTGCAAATTTAACTCCAGGGCTCACAAATTTTGGTTCTTTTTTTACAGAAAGCTCTGGATATGCTGCCAATGCTGCCATACTATGACCCGGAATATCAATTTCGGGTACAATAGTGATATTTCTATCTGCTGCATATCGAATAACATCTTTGATTTGCTCTTGGGTGTAGAAACCACCATCGGTAGCTTTTTCTCCTAGTTTTGGTGCTGCAATTTGATCGCCAAACTTACCATGTCTTGGCACACGCCATGCACCAACTTCGGTTAACTTTGGCAAGGATTTAATTTCAATTCTCCAACCTTCATCATCAGTAAGATGCCAATGAAATATATTGAGTTTATATTCTGACATTTTATCTAAAAAAGTTTTTACCTCATCTACCGTAAAAAAATGACGACTTACATCGAGCATTGCACCTCTCCACCCAAAACGTGGATAATCGGTAATGGTACAACCTTGTAATTCTATCGGTTCTGAAATTTTATAATCGGCTGCTAAGGTTTCTGCAGGAAATAATTGTTTTAGTGTTTGTAAACCGTTAAATATTCCGGCTGCTTGATTTGCTGATAATTGAACTCCATTTTCGTTTACATTTAACGTGTAACCTTCTTCCCCTAATTCTGCAACAGCTTTTTTATGGAGAGAAATTTTAATCGAATTTTCGCCTTTTTTTGCTTGCAATGCAACACCTTTACTACTTAAAAAATCACCAAATGCTTTGGCAAACAATTGAACTTTTTGGTCTTTAGACTCTACGTCAAAATTAACTTCAGAATTCAATAAAAAATTTGTTGAACTGTTCTGATAATCTACAGGTGCTGGAATAATAGCGTTTTGTGCAAAACTTTGTTGCACTAATGCAAAAAGCAAAAGGGTAAAAAATGTATTTTTCATGGTTTGTAATTTTTGACTTTTGAACACGAACTTTATCGTGCAATTTTTGAGTCAACTAAAATAGGCAAACCATCAGATATTTGAAAATTTTGTCTCTATTATTTATATGTTTTGATGTTATACGTTTCCGCGCAATAAAAACAACCTTAAATAAAAAAGAAGTTGTAACAAATTATTGCCCTACAATGGTTCTAAAGGTAAGATTAACTCTTGGTGTGAATACTTTTTTAGTTTTAGGCAATCGATGCAACCAGTTGGTTTGCGTTTCTCCTTTCATAACTAATAAGCTGCCTCTTTCAAGAAAAACGGAAACGGTTTGCTTTGTGGTTTTATGTTTGAACAAAAAGTTTCTTTCAGCACCGAAACTTAAAGATGCAATTGTATTATTTTTTCCAAGCATCTTTTCATTATCGCTGTGATACGCCATGCCTTCCTGTCCACTATGGTACAAATTAAGTAAGCAGGAATTGAATTTTACGCCAGTAATTTCTTCTGCAATCTTTTTTAATTCGGTGAGTTCGTTTGTCCAGGTTAAAGCTTGCTTATTTATTTTCGAATAAGAATAATTGTATTGTTTATCACCATATAAGGCAACTTTTCTATCGGTTATGATGTGCTTTCCTAAGACTATCGCTTCATCATTTTTCCAAGCGATAGTGTTTATCAGTTTTTCGCAATAATGTTGCGCTTTTTCGGTGCTAATAACTTTTCCGTAATAACGAACTTCGCCGTCATAAGGTAATAAATTGGGCGCTATTTCGGTTGAAAATAAATCCATTTTACTGTTGCAATAATTCAGGTATACTATTACAAATTCTTTCTTTGACTATGTCTAGGATGCGTTTATTAGCTTCTGATTCCAGTTTATTATAGATTTCAAATTCTTCCAATGTAAAATGACCAATTACCATTCCTCTTAATTGATTTTTATAGGGGATGTTTTTTTGAAAAATTGTTTGAATATATACTAAACGTTTCTCTTCCGATACATCGAAAAAAACTTTCATTTTATATTGTAAATAATTTTTAAAAGATAAAATCAAGATCGGATGTAGCATCTTAACTATCGGACGAAGAGTTGCGTTTTGAAATTTCTCTATTTCGCTCATATTCTCTCTTACTTCCGCTGATAAAATAACTGGTCTTTGCTTGATTTTAGTATCAGAATCGTGTATTATCATAACCTAATGTTTAACTTCAAAATTACGAAATATTCATGTCAACGGGCGAAATTTGAAAACTTCTGTTAAAATATTCTACATTTACTGCCTAAATGTCATGCGGATTTTTTGGCGTGATATTAGACAATTCAATGACATGAGCAAAACAAAAGTATCTTACCGTTGGGCATTTAAAGAATTTATTTGGCCTCGAAAAAAAATCATATCAATAGGTTTAATTTTAATTATTGCGAAAAGTTTATCGAGCTTGGTTTTACCTTATGCGAGTAAAAATTTGATCGATGATGTTATTCCGTCAAAAGACATGCATGCCTTAACAGTTTTGTTGGCAATGGTTTGTGGCGCCATATTAATTCAAGCGGTAACTTCCTTTTTGCTTACGCGATTATTAAGTGTTGAAGCACAACATTTAATTTCAGTATTACGAGCAAAAGTGCAAAGAAAATTACTCACGCTACCAATTAGTTTTTTCGACAATAATAAATCTGGGGCGCTAGTTTCTCGTGTAATGACCGATGTAGAAGGTGTACGAAATTTGGTTGGCACCGGGTTGGTTCAATTAATAGGAGGTTCTATAACTTCGATAATATCGATGGTGATTTTAATCAAAATTAATGCGACCATGACCTTTTTTGTATTGGTTCCTGTATTGATATTTGCTCTAATCGCCTTAAAAGCATTTGGTTATATTCGTCCGATTTTTAGAGATCGCGGAAAAATAAACGCAGAAGTAACCGGTAGATTAACAGAAACCTTAAACGGCGTTCGTGTAATTAAGGGTTTTAATGCTGAAGAACAAGAAAACAAAACTTTTGAAGATGGTGTTGAGCGTTTGTTTTTAAATGTCAAAAAAAGTTTGACTGCCACAGCATTAATTACCAGTTCATCAACTTTCTTGTTAGGAATAGCATCTGCAGGTATTATGGGAATTGGAGGATATTTTATCATGGATAACAGCATGACTTATGGTGAATTTGTATCGTTCACGTTGTTTTTAGGGTTTATGATTGCACCGATTATTCAAATGAGTAATATTGGCAGCCAGTTAACAGAAGCTATGGCCGGATTAGACAGAACTCAAGATTTAATGAACATGACCGAAGAAGATAATCCGGAAGTTCGAACCATTTTATTAGAAAAAATTAAGGGAGATATAGCCTTTGATAACGTTTCCTTTAGTTATGAAACCAGTAAAGAAGTATTGCATAATATTTCTTTTCTTGCTCCCGCCGGAAGTGTAACCGCTTTAGTAGGATCTTCAGGTTCAGGTAAGTCAACCATTGCCGGATTAGCCGCTACTTTTTTAAATCCAAGTTCCGGTAAGGTCACATTGGATGGAACCGATTTATCCAAAGTAAATCTAAATAGTTATCGAACACATTTAGGTGTTGTATTGCAAGATGACTTTTTATATGAGGGCACTATTCGTGAAAATATTTTATTTCCGAGACCAAATGCTACCGAACAAGAACTTTTAGAAGCTGTAAAAGGTGCTTATGTAAACGAATTTACCGATAGATTTCCTGAAGGCTTAAATACAGTGATCGGTGAAAGAGGTGTGAAATTATCAGGCGGACAAAAACAAAGAATATCCATTGCAAGAGCCTTATTAGCTGATCCGAAAGTTATTATTTTAGATGAAGCTACTTCGAATTTAGACACAGAAAGCGAATCTTTTATTCAAAAAAGTTTACAAGTTTTAATGCAAGACAGAACAACTTTTGTAATCGCTCACCGATTGAGTACCATTCAAAAAGCAGATCAGATTTTGGTTATTGAAGATGGAAATATCGTTGAACGTGGTAAACATACTGACTTAATCGAGAAAAAAGGCCGTTACTATCAATTATACACTTTTCAAAGCAGAATATAAGTATTTAGGTTTTTACCTATTGAGCAAATTTATTTTTTAGTGCAAATAATAATTCCTGTTGACCAGTTCATTTTAGTAAGATTTAGGTCATCCCTTTGTTCTAAATGAGCAATTAAATTCTTTGCATTTACATCATGCCCTTCTGGCCAATTTGGCTGTGGTAACATATCGTCGATAACATACAAACCCCCAACTTTTAAAATTTTTAAAACCTCATCCAATTCACTGTATTTACCAGGCCATGCATCGGCAAAAATTAAATCAAATTTTGCTCCTTTATAATTTTGAATCCATCGCGTTCCATCTTGACAAACTAACTCTACCCGATGATCCAAACCGAAAAATTCTTTTGCGATAGTAATTAATTTCGGATCATTATCGACAGAAATAAGTTTTGAATGTGAATCCATTCCATCAATCATCCACGAAAGTGACAATCCGATTCCTGTACCCAATTCTAAAAACTTACCGTTTGGTTTTGAAGACATTAAGGTTTTTAAAAGTGTTCCCACAAAAAGATCGGATGGCATGGTAAAAGCGATTTCTTTTGATTTGGTAAGAATTCTTTCGTGCACCTTTGGAATATCTAAAATATTGGAATCGTTCATTAATTAGGTTTTATTGGAATTAATTTTTCATTTCTAACAAATATAACAGTTTTCAGGCAAATAAAATTTAGTGACAAACGTTAAGGAATGCACTTAATTTACTTATTTTTGCCATTATAATTACGGTAATTCATCCGATTGAATTCTATCAGAATTATGAACAGCTTGCACTAATTTTCGAACCGACAAATGCCTTTATTAGATTATAGTTTTCTTAGCAAAATACTTCCAAAATCAACGTCAGAAAAGAATTTCGGAAAATTAAAAAAATCTTATTTGAAAAGAATTCGATTGGGAATTTCATTGTTTTATTTTACCATGGGGTTGAGTTTTGCATCTTGGGCAAGTCGAATTCCAGATATTAAAACAGCGCTAGACCTTAGTGAAGGTGGGCTCGGTACAATTTTATTAGCCTTACCGCTCGGACAACTTACTGCCATGCCTTTTTCGGGAAGAATAGTGACAAAATACGGGAGTAAAATAGTACTTCTTATTGCTATTTTATGCTATATTTTTAATCTTACCAATCTTGGTTTGGCAACACAACCCTGGCATTTGGCAATAGGTTTATATCTATTTGGTGTTGCAGGTAATTTTTGTAATATATCTTTAAATACACAAGGTGTTTACGCCGAAAAAATGCATAAAAAAACGATCATGAGTTCTTTTCATGGTGTTTGGAGTTTGGCAGGATTTACGGGAGCTTTGGTAGGTTTCGTCATGATGGCATTTCATTTATCACCGCATACTCATTTTATACTAGTTGCCATTTTTGGATTGCTTTTAATTATTTTCAACAACAAATATTTAATCAAGGCAAGCGGAAAAGTTCAATTACAGAAGAAAAGCTTTTTTTCCAAACCTGAAAAAAGCCTTGTTTGGTTAGGTGTTATTGGCTTTTGCTGTATGGCGAGCGAAGGAATTATGTTTGATTGGAGTGGGGTTTATTTCAAAGAAATTGTGAAAGCACCGGGCGCTTTGGTCATTTTAGGCTATACCTCATTTATGATTATGATGGCTATGGGTAGATTTTTTGGCGATAAATTCATACGAAAACATGGTGCAAAAAAAATCTTACAACTTGCAGGTATTTTAATTTCTACCGGTTTACTAACTGCAGTGTTCTTTCCATATTTAATTCCTTCAACTTTAGGATTCATGCTCGTTGGTATTGGTGTTTCTACCGTTATTCCAACTCTCTATAGCATTGCCGGGAAAAACCCTAAAGTTGCACCGGGAATCGCATTGACAACCGTTGCCAGTGTAAGTTTTCTTGGGTTTTTGATGGGACCTCCACTAATTGGTTATATAGCGGAGCTTTCGAGTTTGCAATATTCTTTTGCCCTTATCGGGATATTTGGTTTTGTTATCACAATTTTAGTAAGCAAGCTAAAAGTTTTTGAATTGGATTAAAATTTGTTTCAACCAATTTCTCTACATTGGTAATTTCTTTTTTAAAGCTTCTATTATATTAAAAACAGCCGGGCAAACCTCTGTATTTTTTAAAGTAAGATGCGTTAATTGAATAAACTTTTTACGGTTAGTATGTGGATATTCACTGCATGCTTTCGGACGAACATCATAAACCATACAGGTATTATCATCTTCATTTAAAAAAGTACACGGAGCTGTTTTCAAAACCATAAAATCATCTTCATCACGTTGCAAATACTGCTCTGTAAACTGCAATTCTTTCATACGGAGAAATTTCGCAATCCGGCTTATATCTTTCGGTGTAAAAATCGGGCTTGTAGTTTTACAGCAATTCGCACAAGTAAGGCAATCCGTTCTTTCAAACTCGTCATCATGTAAATCTTGCATCACCACATCCAATTGCTTTGGAGTTTTTTTTCGAAGTTTTGCAAAATATTTTTTGGTATCCGCTTGATTCTCCTTTGCTAATTTTGGTAAATTCTCTAAAATTTTATTCATTATATTTTTATCTGGCATCAAAATTACTATATCTTATTCATTTTAGCGTGAAAATAGTTATTTTTGCGCCTCAAAATGAAAACCATGAATATCCAAAATACTTTAGATACTGCTGTAAAAAAAGCATTACAATCGATTTATTCTACCGAAGTTAGTTCACTTGAATTTCAAGATACTCGGAAAGATTTCGAAGGAGATATTACATTGGTCGTTTTTCCTTTGCTAAAATTCATCAAAGGAAACCCTTTTGAAATTGCAACAAAAATCGGACAATATTTACAAGAAAACACTTCAGAAGTAACACAATTCAACGTTGTTAAAGGGTTTTTAAATTTAGTTATCGCTGATGCATTTTATTTGAATTCATTTAATGAAATCCGAGAAATCGAAAATTTTGGCATTAAACAATCCGATGAAAATGAAAAGGCGATTATGGTAGAATATTCGTCGCCAAACACAAATAAACCGTTGCATTTAGGACATATTCGAAATAACTTATTAGGATATTCGGTTGCAGAAATCATTGCAGCCTCAGGTAAAAAAGTGTATAAAACACAAATTATCAATGATCGCGGTATTCATATTTGTAAAAGTATGTTGGCTTGGCAAAAATTCGGTAATGGAGAAACACCGGAAAGCACCGGATTGAAAGGCGATAAATTAGTTGGAAACTACTATGTGAAGTTTGATAAGGAATATAAAAAGGAAACTAAACAATTAATTCAAGAAGGTAAAACGGTAGAAGAAGCTAAAAAAACTGCACCAATTTTATTGGAAGCACAAGATATGCTTCTAAAATGGGAAGCCGGAGATGAAAAAACAGTTGAACTTTGGAAAAAAATGAATCAATGGGTTTATGATGGTTTTGAGAAATCATACAAAGAACTTGGAGTTAATTTTGATGTAAATTATTTTGAAAGCAATACCTATATATTAGGCAAGGAAGTTATTTTGGATGGATTGGAAAAGAACATTTTTTACAAAAAAGAAGATGGTTCAATTTGGATTGATTTAACAGAAGATGGTTTAGATGAAAAAATTGTTTTGCGTTCAGACGGTACTTCGGTTTATATGACCCAAGATATTGGTACGGCAATTCAACGAATAAAAGATTATCCAGATGTTGGAGGATTGGTTTATACCGTTGGTAATGAACAAGATTATCATTTTAAAGTATTGTTTTTAATTTTACAAAAACTAGGGTATTCATGGGCGGAAAATTTACACCATTTATCTTATGGAATGGTAGACTTACCTTCAGGAAAAATGAAATCTAGAGAAGGAACCGTAGTTGATGCAGACGATTTGATGCTTGAAATGACAAATGAAGCCAGAGAAATATCTCAAGAACTAGGTAAACTAGAGGGTTATAGCAATCAGGAAAAAGAAGAATTGTATAAAACTATTGGTTTAGGTGCTTTAAAGTATTACATATTAAAGATTGACCCAAAAAAGAGAATTTTATTCGACCCTAAAGAATCTATTGATTTTAACGGTAACACAGGGCCTTTCATTCAATATACATATGCTAGAATTCAGTCGATTTTAAGAAAAGCTGATTTTGATTTTTCAAAATCAATTTTAGATCTTTCTTTGCATCCAAAAGAAAAAGATGTAATCAAACAAATTCAAAATTTTGAATCGGTTATACCATTAGCCGCTCAGAATTTGAGTCCGGCATTAATTGCTAATTACACTTATGACTTGGTAAAAGATTATAATTCTTTTTATCAAAGCGTTCCAATTTTAGGCGCCGATGATGAAACTGAGAAAATTTTCAGAACACAACTTTCTGAAAAAGTGGGCGCTATCTTAAAATCTGCATTTGCACTTTTAGGCATTGACGTTCCTGTAAGGATGTAATTAATTTACTTTACTGATTATAGCTTTTTTTTGATTTTATGAATAATAATCGCTAACTTCGTTATTGTGAATACACCGATTAGAAGTGTATTTTTTTATTTAAAAAATTATGAAAAAAGAAAGATTATTATTAATCTTCTCCCTTATCTTATTTTTTCAAATTGCCCAGTCCCAATTGATTATGATTGATGGAGAAACTGGAGATTATAAATATGAAGACGTAGTTAATGTAGAAGGAATTTCTCAAAATCAAATTCAAACCAGAGCAAGAGAATGGATTGATAAATATTATCAAAATATTGACTCAGTTAGAATTGGTGACGCTGAAATCCAAACCTTGATATCCAAAAAAATAACATGGAAATTTATCCAAAAAACGATTCCGATTGAACTATTTATTGATTTAAATATCCAAGTAAAAGAAGGTAAATACAAATATTCTTTTTCAAATTTCAGGCAAGGAAAACTATTTTTTGGTCAATTGGATGTGATCCCATTAAAAACTTATATTGATAGATTTCCGGTTCGTTATCAAAACCTTGCAGAACAACCTATAGATGAAGAAATAACAAACGCTATTACAAGTTTAGAGTTTTACATCATTAATGGTAAAATGGAAAAAGGAAAATTAGATTGGTAATTTTTTTATAGCAAATCGACTACTCTCTCTAGAGCCATTCCTCTCGATGCTTTTATTAGAACTGTCGCCTCTTTGCAAGTAGAGTTATCAAAATTATTTTTAAAGTCCTCAAAAGAGTTAAACTTCTCGATATTAGGGTTTTTTAATTCTATTTTTGAAAAATTACTACCTATTAAATACGCTTTTTGTAGATTTAATCTTTGCACTAAATTAGCAACATTCTGATGCTCTAACAAGCTGTTCTTACCTATTTCAAACATATCGCCCAGAATAGCAATTTTTGTGTTGTCGCTTAGTTGAGAAAGATTTTCTAAGGCAACTTCCATGCTATTCGGATTTGCATTATAAGCGTCTAAAATAATTTTTGTGGAATTTTTTTGAATAATTTGTGACCTATTATTACTTGGTATATACTGTTCAATTGCCTCCTTAATTTTAGCATCAGCAACCTTGAAAAATTGTCCAAAAGTAATAGCCGCTGCCATATTTGAAAAATTATATTTACCTATTAATTTACTGTAAACAATGGTGTTTTTAAACTTCAAATTTACAAACGGGTCAGCACTTATAAAAGAAACAGGAAAATCAGCCGATTCGGTTCCAAAAGTAAACCTTTGAATACCATCTGATTTTTCTATTTGTGTTTTATCATTTGTATTTACAAAAACTGTTTTATCGTGTTGCTTTAGATATCGGTACATTTCTGTTTTCGCTTGAATAACTCCTTCTAAACTTTTAAAACCCTCTAAATGAACTTTACCAAAGTTGGTAATATATCCATAATCTGGTAAAGCTATATTGCAAAGAAATGCTATCTCTTTAGGATGATTTGCACCCATTTCAACGACTCCAATTTCGGTTTTTTGAGTCATAGAAAGCAAAGTCAACGGAACTCCAATATGATTATTCAAGTTTCCTTTGGTTGCTGTGCAATTGAATTTTTGCTTTAACACAGCACTGATCAATTCTTTAGTAGTTGTTTTGCCATTACTTCCTGTTAAAGAAATAATGGGGATATTCAATTGTTTTCGATGATATGTCGCCAAGTTTTGAAGCGTTTTTAGAACATCGTCAACCAAAATTATTTTGACATTGGTTTGGTATTCTTTTTCATCAACAACTGCAAAATTTGCACCTTTCTCTAAAGCCTTTTCTGCAAAAGAGTTTCCGTTAAAATTATCTCCTTTTAGAGCAAAAAATATTGAATTCTCCAAGTCTGCTCTAGTATCTGTCGTTACCTTGAAACTCTTTTTATAAAGGTTGTAAAGTTGTTGTATCTCCATAAAGTAAATGTAAAAAAAAACTCCAAATCAAAAAATGATTTGGAGTTTTTTTAGTATTTATTTTGAAGCTATTTACTTCATGTCTTTTCTTCTTCTTGAATTTGACATTTGACCTAATTTGTCGGTTGCACATCTAAATCCAATATAATTGGTAGCCATATATTCAGGTAGATATCTTCTTTGAGCAGGGTCTAACCAAAATGCTCTATCTTTCCAAGAACCACCTTTTATTACTCTTGTTTGATCACTAATCAACGTATTTCTTGTTTTCGTATCATACTGTTGAATAATCAAACCGCTTTCACCAATTTGTCTTGGTATTTCAGGTGAGTTGTACATTCTAGGTTTAGTTTCAAAATCATCTTCGTCTTTGAAGTAATTTTTAGTAGAAGCTAAATCACCATCTTTATCATCAATATTGTATGCTTTATCATAATTGTTACGCATAAATGCATCTCGTTTTGTAATTGGCTCGTATTTAATACTTCCTGGCAAATCTCTAGGAATAATTTTACCGTTATCTAAAGTGTCAAAAACTATATTGTTATAATCTACTACTACTACATTACCCTCTTTATCAATCATCTTTTTCTCAAAAACGTTTCCTCTAAAGTAACTAAAGTCATTAGCATCATTATCAATTATTGGTCTGTAAACATCGGCTACCCATTCGGCAACATTACCTGACATATCGTATAATCCGTAAGCATTAGGCTTGTAAGATTTAATTCTCATAGTAATATCTGCACCGTCATTACTCCATCCGGCTAAACCACTATAATCTCCTTTTCCAAGTTTAAAGTTAGCCATTTGATCACCCTGATATCTTCTAGAAGTTTCTCGAGTTGTTTCACCATTCCAAGAATATTTTTTACGACCTCTAATAGAGTTATATTCTCGATTTTCAATTAATGCTTTTGCTGCATATTCCCATTCTGCTTCTGTTGGTAATCTAAAACGTTGTGCTAGCATACCGTCAGAAATTTTTACGTGACGACCTGTAAAACTACCTTTCTCTTTTTTACCTTTTGCTTTTTTAGAATAATCTGTAATTCCTTTATAGTAGATTGAAGAGTCACCTTCAAATAATAAATTCGGGTTTGCTAAATAAGTTTCTGTATCAAAACGGTTAGCGCCTTCTACTTTTAATGAATCGTGATCGAATAAAGTATGTAAAACACCTTTGTCTATTAATATTTTTTCGTTCACCCTGTCAGTTCTCCATTTACAATATTCTGAAGCTTGTTTCCAAGAAACACCAACAACCGGATATTCTGCATAAGCCGGGTGACGCAAATAATTTTCAGTTAATAACTCGTTAAATCCTAAAGTATTTCTCCATACTAAAGTATCTGGAAGAGCTGCTTGATAAATTTTTCGATAGGTATCATCAGAAGGAGGGAAAACTTTCTCTAAATATTGTAAGTACAATAAATATTCTAAGTTAGTAACCTCTGCTTCATCCATATAAAACGAACGCACTTGTTGTTTTACAGGAGTTGTATTCCAATCGAACATAACGTCATCTTGCACACTACCCATAGTAAATGTACCACCTTCTATCAACACCATTCCCGGAGGATTGGCTTGCTGCTTATAATTGGTATTGGCTTGGAAACCTCCATATTTTGGATTGTTGTATTCCCAGCCAGTTAATGTTGATACATTTTTACTACTCTTGTTGCAACTCGCCAATGTAACAGCTGCTAAGATTAAAAGTAGTACTTTGTTATTGCTAAACTTTTTCATGATTTTTTTCTTTGTTATTTCTTAAAAAAAGACAGAATTTAATTTTATACGTCGTTTATTAGTATTTAAACTTCTATTTTTGGCTTTCAATTCATGTATAACGATTGTTTTTTTTCTTTATTATGTGTAACGTTGTAAATTATCAAAATATAACCTTAGTTTTATAGTAGAATGAGTTTTAAATGGTATATTTTTCTATTATTTCTTTTTGGCCAGACATCTGTTTTGATTTCTCAAAACAGTTCTTCTAAAGATTTCATTTTAAAATGGAACGACAACAGCCCTGTTCAAATCAGCAAAAATCAAACCATAACGCTACCTTTAGTAGAAAATAATTTTTTTGATGGTCATAATAATGCAACATATTCTACTTCTTTTAACGTAGAAAACAACCTAATAGTGCAGCAGTTTCTAATAAAAAATGTTAAAACTTCATTAATTGCTGATAATCTAACTAAAAACTTAGATAAAACTAAAATTTCAACCGAATTTAAAAGTGATTTTAAAATAAGTAAAGCACGAAACAAATCGATTGCCACACTGACAATTAGTCCGTTAATCAAAGAAAATGGCAGAATTAAGAAGGTTTTATCTTTTACTTTAGAATATCAACTGCAGCCAAAAGGTTCAAATGCGCAAAGCAAAGATATTCCTGTACCAATTTACACCAATAATTCTGCACTTTCCTCTGGCACGTGGTTTAAGTTTTCGGTGGATACCACCGGAGTTTTTAAAATCGATAGAGAATTACTGCAAAAAATTGGCATTAGCACATCAAATTTAGATCCAACTAATATTAGAATCTATGGAAATGGTGGAAATTTACTACCGCAATTAAATGGCGCTTTTAGAAATGATGACTTACAAGAAAACGCCATCTATATAAAAGGAGAAGAAGATGGTAAATTTGATACTGATGACTACCTTTTATTTTATGCTAAAGGCCCAGAATCTTGGAAAATCAATCCAACTAATTTTAGTGCTACCGAACATGTTAATAATATATATAGTAACAAGGCGTATTATTTTATTACCGTTGATAATGGTAAAGGAAAAAGAATTGCTTTAGCAGATGAGATTACAACTCCTTCAAATACAATTATCACCACTTTTCAAGATTTCGCAGTGCATGAATTGGAAAAAATAAATCTTTTTGCAAACGGACAGCAATGGATGGGGGAAGATTTTAGTTTTAATGAGCAACAATCTTTTCGTTTTAATTTTGAGAATCTCGTTGCAACGGAACCTATTTCCGTTCGAGTTCGTGGTGCGGCAATTTCATTTACCAATACACATATGGATGTTACCATAAACGGTCAAAATATAACAACTATTAATTTTCCGGCCTTATCTTCAAATTCTTTTTTTTTGGGAGTCTCAGCAGAGTCTTCAGGTACTACTTTAGCTAACCAAGATGCCTTAGTAGTTGACATCTCCTACAATAATTTCGGAAACCCATCCGCGAAAGCGTATCTAGATTATATAGAAATTCTGGGTACAAAAAATTTAAAAGCTAGTAGTTCTCAGTTTTCATTTCGAAATATTTCGGCCATTAATGCAACAAGTATTTACGAATATCAAATTGAAAACAGCACATCAATTTTTCAAGTTTGGGATGTTTCTAATTTTTTAAACCCGATACAAATTACCAATCAAGCAACGACAACTAACTATACATTTAAATCTTACGGCAATGAAAATCCGAAAGAGTTTGTAGTGCTCGTTGAAAACGATTTTCTAATTCCGGAAACGGTTGAAAATGCACAGATTAAAAATCAAAATTTGCATCAAATAAAAGATATCGATTATGTAATAATTACTCAAAATTATTTAATGAATGAGGCACAAAGATTAGCAGATTATCATCAAAATAATTCCAATTTAAATACTTTGGTAGTCGATATTAATCAAATTTATAATGAGTTTTCTTCAGGTTCACCCGATCTTACTGCTATTCGAGATTTTATTCGATTTTTATATCTCAATGCGAGTTCTGAAGCTACGCGAATAAAATATGCTTGTCTTTTTGGAGATTCTTCTTTCGACTTCAAAGATCGTATTTCAAATAACACGAATATCGTGCCCGCATTTCAATCTTTCGAAAGTTTTAATTTGGTAACATCTTATGTAACAGATGATTATTTTGGTATTTTAGATGAAAATGAAGGAGAACTACTAAGTTCTGACAAACAAGATGTTGCAACAGGCCGGTTTCCTATTTCTACGCTATCAGAAGCCAAACTTATGGTTGATAAAACCCTGAATTATTACAAAACTACCTCTTTTGGCGACTGGAGAAATACAATTACACTAGTCGCAGATGACCCAGATACGCCAAGTGAATTTGTCTTGCAAAAAACAGTTGATATCATTGCAGAAGACATCAAAACAAACAAACCCGGATTCAATTTAAAGAAAATATATGCCGATGCAAATCAACAAGTGACATCTGCCGGCGGAGAACGATATCCAACCGTTAACGAAGCAATAACAAATGCCGTTGAAACAGGCACATTAGTGGTCGATTATTTTGGTCACGGCGGAATTAACGGTTGGGCTAACGAGCGAATCTTAGAAGTGCCGCAAATTCAAAGCTGGAATAATTTCAACACTCTTCCCCTCTTTATTACGGTAACTTGTGAGTTCTCCCGTTTTGACAACCCGCTGCAACCATCTGCCGGAGAGTTTACCTTTTTAAATTCGAAAGGTGGTGCAATAAGTATGATTACAACAACACGTGAAATTTTTATTAGTACTGGACAACTTTTTAACAAAAATCTGATAAAAAAACTTTTCAGTTTTGAGAATGAAAATTACACTATTGCCGAAGCTTTAATGTACACCAAACATGATTTTAGTTCGGGACAGCGATTTTTCGTATACCAATTTGGCGATCCGGCAATGAAACTGGCCCAACCCAAACCAAATATCGTCATAACCAAAATGAACGATAAAGAAATTTCGCAAAGTTTAGATACCTTAAAAGCATTGTCCTATATTAAATTGGAAGGAAATGTTACCGATAGCGACAATAACATTTTGCAAAATTATAACGGAACTTTATCTGCAACGATCTATGACAAAGCTTTGGATAAAACCACATTGGACAATGATAATTTTGGACAAAAAATGGCTTTTACCTCTATCGAAAGTAAAATTTTTAGAGGAAGGGCTTCTGTAACTGACGGAAATTTTAGCTTTGATTTTATAGTGCCGAAAGATATTCGTATTGCTTATGGAAATTCTAAAATAAGTTTTTATTCTGATAATAATCAAGAGGACAAATCTGGTTATAATTTGGATGTTATAATAGGTGGAATTGATCCAAATGCACCAAGTGACACCGAAGGCCCGATTATTAATCTATTCATGAATGATGCCTCTTTTGTCGATGGCGGAAACACGAATGAATCTCCTGTAATTTATGCTGTTTTAGAAGATAATTCAGGCATAAACACCTCGATTACTGCCGTAGATCATGATATTATTGCCATTTTAGATGGTGATAATGCAAATCCGTTTGTGCTCAATGATTATTATGAAACAGAGCTGAATGACTATAAGAAAGGGAAAGTTAAATATCCGTTACGAAATTTAGAACCTGGTTTGCATACAATTAAATTAAAATGTTGGGACACGTACAATAATCCATCAGAATCTACGTTAACTTTTATTGTAGTTGATGATAACGACTTAATTTTAAGCAACGTATTGAATTATCCTAATCCGTTTGTAAACTATACCGAATTTTGGTTTA
>RCMY010000264.1_pt1 | contig 49394 bp, 32 predicted proteins | sample 2041341 | NCBI WGS metagenome assembly RCMY01 (sample SAMN09708234, study PRJNA481090) | Marine sediment metagenome, whole genome shotgun sequencing project.
AGATGAAAAAGAACTTGAAATACAGAGTATTGAATGATACGATGTACCAAACGCCTAATGGACTCATGGAAGTGAGAATACAACATGTCTGTTTTACAAAGCATCTAAAAGATTCCTAAGACATAACCAAATAAAATCGATAAAATCTTTAGTTAAAGGATATTAATGGCCTATTTTGCTAAGTTTAGACACTAGTTATCTGGTAGCAAAATAGGCTATTTTGACTATTTTGTTACAAATTAATACGGTACTTGTTCTTTTAATAATTCGAGCTTGATTCCTAATTAGTTAACCGTATTCACCCCTGACAAGACTCTATGTGACGGAAGGCACTCCGCCTTAGTTCACCGGTCTGTGATGTTATGATAGTTGCACTGGCATTGCAGGTGCTAATGTGTTCAGTGGTTTCCAATCACGAGCTTGCTTGCCTATAGCGAACATTCGTTGAACCTGCTTGAACATTACTGCATTAAGTGCTTTTCTTTCCTTGTCTCTGTCCTTGTTCTGCTTGTTTACTTTTCCTCCCATTTTACGTTCATAGAAGATCCTCATTTCAGGATCGTTCACCACAGCATTGCGGGCAGCCCGCGTAAGATCGGCTTTCGCCTGAAGATCGCAGTGCCAGGATGGTCGGGAACGCCAGTGCACGCTTGTGCCTGAAGTATGGCTACTTGGAGCTACTCCGATGTATCTGGCCAGTTGTCTTGCAGTTCCAAAGGCTATGAAGTTCTGGGTAATAACGATGACGTTTACAGCATTTACATGACCTATACCTGGGATTGTACGCAAGTGGCAGTAGGTGGTATAGATGGCTTCATCTTCACTGATGATATCCAACTGTTCCTGTTCTACCTTCTCGATATCCTTCGTAAGGCTTTTGATGTAACGCTCACAAATGTGTTCTTCCTCTTTGCTGTTGCATTCCTGCAGACGGTTCAACCAGTCGGTACGCTGAAGTACAAGATACTTTCGCCAGCTCTTCAGCTTCTTGAGTTTTTGCAGGTTCTCTGGTGGAAGTTTGCGCAACTTGTAGGCTTCTGTTCCATCATAGCGACAGATGTAGTCAGCAAGTTTAGCCGAGTCGAGCTTGTCATTCTTATCTCGTGTGCCTCTTGGATAGTTCTTCAGAACGTTTGTTGGAAGCATAGTGTAGCTCAGTTTCTTCTTGGTGAAGAACTGTTCCAGATCATCAGAGTAACAGCCACAGAACTCAAGTCCGAAGAGCGTTTCCTTTGGGTTGTAGCCCATGGCTTTGAGCGTGTCAAGCATGTTCTTGTAACCTTCTTTATCGTTGGTTACAGTGAAGTGTGGGAACTGGTTGATATTGATGTTATCAACAAAAATTGAGCAATCTAGCTTCTTTTTCGACACATCTATGCCGAGATAAAATTTATTTTCCATAACTTTGCATTACACTTTGCATAGAGAGGGGCTCTCTGTATAGCCATAGGCTGGATCTTTTAAAAGCGTGCTCCTACACGCTGATTCCCTAAATAGTACTTGGGCTGTACTTAAGGCATGAGGAGACTAAATCAACGTAAAGGTCGATGTCTAATTGGACGATAGTTCACTACCTCTGCCCGGGCTCCTCTCTTTCTGTTAGTGCTCGTGCAAAGATAGTGATTTCTATCTGGATAAAAGGAAAAGACTGAATCGGGACAGAAGCAAATAAGCTTTTAGGAGGTAATAGTTCTCTTTTCCTTGAGGAAGACTGAAACCGTATTATGCTCTACAAGCCAAGATACCCTTTAGTTCTCTTCCCTAATTCTTATATGTATCCATATTAACAAATGGCGTTTGACGCTTGATAACAGCAAACATCCTCAATACAAGCTTGAACTTGATCGCATTGAGGACTATACCTCCTTTTTTCTCTGCACGTTTTCGCTGCCAATAGGCTTTGATATTAGGGTCGTTTCTTATAGCACTTAATACAGCTATAGATAAATCAGCCTTGGCTTGTGAAAAGCCTTTTGCTGATACCCTGGTTGCACCTCTGACAGTATCACCAGACTCCTTCTTAAACGGTGCTATACCGATAAAGCAGGCATATTTCCTTGGATTATCTATTGCCGTGAAGTTCTCTGTTAAAATAATAGTTTCTAAGGCAATAACCCTGCCTATAGCTGTTACAGAACGAAGCAGATCATAGTTCTTCTTAATAGCTGGATCATCTGCAACAATCAAATCAATTTCATGGTCGAGATTATCTATTGCAGTCTGTATATGCCCAAGCTGCTCTCGCTTCCGCTCTTGCGATGGCTCAGTATCATATATTGATATGTCATGTAGCTGCTGTTTGTACAATACGCTTTGTTTCACATATTGTTTACGCTCAGCAATTAGTCGTTTAAGTTTGAAGTATGATTCTGCAGGTAGATGGGAAGGATTGCGCTTGATCATCTTGCGATTTTGTTCACAGTATATGGCAATACGAAACGAGTCCATTTCATCTGTCTTCACTCTGTCTAATGCTCTTGCTCCATCATCTAAATCAGGCTCGAAACGATGCATCTTGCGAGGATTTACCATATAGTAATGGATGCCTGATTGCTCAAGCCACAAACGGAAGTTCTGACTGTAAAGACCTGTGTATTCCATGGTAAGCAAGATCTCATCATGCTTCAGCTTGAGTTTCTTCAGCCACTTGTCAATCTCCTTGAATCCTTTGCTATCATTGCTTACTCTGATATGACCATTCTTCCAATCAACAGTATCACCATCATAGTAAGCCAAGTCCAGTGTTCTCTTCGAAACATCAACTCCAATGTACAACTTCTCTTCCATTTACCTTTATCTATTTGTTTGACAAAATGGAAACAGAGTAAAGTATAGGATGCAAGAATCTAAATCCCGTTGTAGAGAATAACTTGACACTAATATAGTTCAAACTTAACAACCTTTAAGCAAACCTTAACTCTGTATTCCGCTGACAAAGGTAAAAGACACTAAGAAAAGAAGTTGCACTAATCTATAACTCCTTTTTTTGTTTATTATCTAATTTTACCCATTTGTGTGGCTCACCTGAAATTTAGTGGGAGTATCCATAGATAGTAGCCAGTCTATAAAGGAAACCCTTATTATGCTATTTTCAGGAATGCTAAATATTTGTCAGCCAAATCCTGCAAGCTAATTTCTTTCTGAGAATATCTTAGCCAATCGATATCGGAGATTCGTTCTTCAATTATGCTGTGGTCTGAAAGCGTGGCTGATATGTAATGTTTGCCGTCATGCTCAGTAGCAGTAAGATTCTCATATTGCAACACATCATGTGAATAAACCAAGGAATAGGAAGCATCCCTCACTCTGCCTTGAGCCATGCGAAGAACACCTTTATCCTCCAGATCGTGAATATCACGGGCGGCAGTATCAGTTGATATTTTGCATAGCTTAGCATAATTTTTAATAGTAAGCTTGGCGTCATATCCATCTAGATATGCGTTAAGTACATTTTTCTCGCGTTCAGACATAGAGACCTGTGAATGTGTGCGCCAGAATATTGACTTGCGAAGAACACCACTCAACATGGAATACGACTCCATTACTGCATTGTCGATGCATTTTAGATACCATGCCAGCCATTCGGTCAAATCACCTTCACCATGCTGAGTGTGCTCAAGTACATCATAGTATGCAGATTTCTCTTTATTTATCTCAGAAGAAACGCTATAGAAACGCTGGCCGTTACTTTCGGTCTGAGCTAGAATCATATCAGAGATGGCTCGCGCGATTCGGCCATTTCCATCATCAAAAGGGTGAATGCTCACAAACCAAAAATGCGCAACAGCAGATTTAATATATGATGGCTTGACATCTTTATCGTTGAGCCAATCGATAAAAATCTTCATTTCTGCAGGAATTTTCTCAGCTTCAGGCGCACGATAATGTACTTTCTCACGACCAAACATACCAGACACAACTTGCATAGGCTCTGTGCGGTAGGCTCCAACATGTATTTCAGAAAGTCCACTTCGTCCTGTGGGGAATAATGCCCCATGCCAGGAAAAAAGCCTTTTTTCAGATAGCGGTTTGAGATAATTTTCTGTAGCATCGAGCATCATTTCGACGATGCCATCTACATAATGTGTCGGAACTTTTTTATCAGCAATTTTGATACCCAACTTTCGAGCTACAGAAGATCGCACTTCTGACGTATCAAGGATAATACCTTCAATTGCCGATGACCCCACAATGTCATTAGCAATGGTTTCAGCAGCAGTAGACAGTTGTGCATCGAATCCAATAGTACTTAATCTTCCCGCAAGAAAACCCGTTTCACGGTTAACTTGCGCCATAAGATCTATCAGTTGGTTAGTATCCCAACGAAAATCTGTCCAGTTCTCTCTTTCATGAATAAACATATCCTATCTAATTATAACTGCAAACTTAGATAATAAAATTGTAGAAAACAAACATTTGCGGCTAAAATCACAAAATAAGCCGCATATTTAGCGGATAACGTAGGCGGATAAGCCGCATTTAGCTTGATTTAACCAAAAAATAGTAGATAGTAAGATGCAACAATGATCTGCGGGTGATACTGGGGTTTCATTTGAGCAATATAGATTGAGTACTCTCATGTGAATATTCTCCCGCAGATAACGCAGATAACGCAGAGAGGAATGCAGTAAAGCTGCATTATTTCGCAGAGAAAGACAGGTTGGTGAGGTTAAGGCTGTTTTGTGGTTTGTGGTTCGTCTGCGTAAATCTGCGTGATCAGCGGGAGACTTCTTGGGGTTTCTTGTTTGCAGATTGATTGAGTACTCTCATGTGAATATTCTCCCGCAGATTACGCAGAGAGGAATGCAGCTTGCTGCATTAGTTAGATCCAAAACTATTTATCCAAATCCCCTGCTTCAAGATGAAGAGAACCTAAATAACGATCAAAGTCGTTCATTATTTCACGGTCTTGAATAACGCGGAACTTGTCGTATTCGGTGAGAGCTTTTTCTACAGCTTCTTCGTGAGTCACGCGTCCTGCATTAGGCAGCATAGGACGGTTGTTCAAATCCATGTAGCGTTGTAAGAGACTTGACCAATCTGTCATCGACATAAGAATATGATCTTCTGCTCTTTGCTCAGCAATATCAATGAAAGCATTGCTCAGACGGTTCAATGAATTGACCTCTTTTTCACTTAGATAATTCTTTGCTACAGTAACATCAGACTTAACAACTCGACCATCAGGAGCATTTTTCCAAGAAGTCAATCCCATGTAAGGACGTTCTGCATCTGCACGATCGTAGATGATCTCTGCAGCAGTTTGCTGAGTGACCGCATAGTGCATCATGTTCTGTACGGTTTTAAAGAACAAGCGAGTCTCTTCAGAGTCCTTATCATAGTCAGAACTGCACTCGCTATATATATCAGTGATTTTTTGGTAATAACGACGCTCGCTGATTCGAATCTCACGTATGCGAGCAATCAAATCATCAAAATAGTCTGCACCGAATGCATTCTTACCCTTCAGACGTTCATCATCAAGCACAAATCCCTTGGTAAGATATTCTTTAATGATCTGTGTTGCCCATATCCTGAACTGTGTCGCCTCATAACTATTAACGCGATATCCAACTGCGATAACGACATCAAGGTTGTACATCATCACTTCGCCAGACCATTTGTCCGAAGGTGACAAAACTTTTTTGTAACCATCGGACAAATGGATTTCTCCACTTTCCTCTATCTGTGAAAGATGATAGCTAATATTCTGTTGAGTCACTCCAAACAGTTCAGCCATTCTTTGCTGAGAAAGCCAGAAGGTGCTTGTATCAAAGATAACTTGTACTTGCACGTTTCCACGTCCACCTCTATACATGAGTATGGATGCTTCCATGCTTCGTGCCGCAACATCGGGTGTAATAGTAGCACTAAAATACTGTTGTGCCGCCTTTACCATTTCTTTCTTTTTGTCAATTGTACCTATCAAGGGTTATCTCCGTTTTTGCGACATGTATGCAACATCCGATGCTAACGCATTGATAGTCAGTATATGTTATTTTCGAGAAAGAAAGGAACACGCATTTTTTGCGTGTTCCTTTTTCTGACAAGCTACTTCCTTACTATTCCCATGATGTGATTATATCCGTTGGATACAATTATAACCACTATTCTTAGCAAAATATAATCAACAGATAAAATTAAGATTACGCCTAAGTGTTATTTAAACATTTAGGCGTTATTTTTTAAGCTTATAACAACTACTTATGAGTGATTTTTAAATACTGAGAACAAAATAATCTTAGTTTTGTCTGCGTAAATCAGCGAGATCTGCGGGAGACTTCTTGGGGTTTCATTTATGTATATTGATTGAGTCCTCTTCCGTGTTATTCTCCCGCAGATAACGCAGATCACGCAGAGGAATGCAGCAAGCTGCATTATCCCGCAGAGAAATACAGGTTGTTTGGGGTTGTTGCAGTTATTGCTGTTTTGTGGTTTGTCTGCGTAAATCAGCGAGAGACATTTGGGGTTTCTTCTGGGTATATTGATTGAGTCCTCTTCCGTGTTATTCTCCCGCAGATAGCGCAGATGACGCAGACGAATGCAGCAAGCTGCATTATTTCGCAGAGAAAGACAGATTGGGTTGATGGTGGGGTTCATTCGGTTATAGTTTTTTTTGTTGTTATTGCAGTTTTGGGTTTTGTCTGCGATTATCTGCGAGAATTATCTATATATCTATATACAGATAGCGCAGAAAGTGGCAAAGGAAAAGACTGTAACTTGAAAAATAGGTGACTGATAGTTTTGTCTGAATTTGTAGTTCTCTAATAAAAAGAATATTGATATAATTTATTTTATGTGGTAATTTGCAAATAATAATATTGCAAATATGCGTGTAAAATAAACTATTATAAGTATTTTGCCCTTTATAATCAAAGAAAAATGACGAATAAGTTGGAAACTGTTTATTTTATAGTTATATTTGCAACCATATATATTGCAGAATGGTAACTAAAATAAACAATATAATGAAGTTGTCTCTTCCAACTGGTGTTATGAGTACATCATGGTTAGAGAGTATGGGACTTAGTCGTACTGAGCAAGTTAAGTATGTTAAGTCTGGTTGGCTTACGCGTATGAATACCGGAATATACAGATTAAGTCACGTTACGCCTACACTTTATGGTGCATTAGCTTCTTATGAGGATCAAGTGGGTAAACCCTACCGTATAGGTGCTTCTTCTGCTTTAGAACTGCATGGCTATACGCATTATGTTGCCTTAGGAAAGCCTATAGCATACGTTTTTACTCCATTAGATAACAGACTCCCCAAGTGGATGACTGCTTATGAATGGGAACGAACACTCAAAGAATATTCTACCAAAGTTTTTGACGGAAGTTTAGGTGTGACACAGATAGAACATGAAGGCTTGAATTTACATATTTCATCTCCTGAACTTGCTATCATGGAATGTCTTTTGTTAGCTCCTGAATTTTATGATTTAATGGACGTGTATTATCTGATGGAAATGCTTACTACCTTGCGAGCTGGTATGGTAACTAAACTTCTTGAGCAATGTTCTTCTTTTAAGGTAAAACGTTTGTTCCTGTATATGGCAGAGAAGTCAAAACATGCTTGGTTTAAACGTTTGGATTTATCAAATGTAACTCTAGGCAGCGGAACTAGAAGTCTTTGTAAAGGTGGAGTGAAAAATGCAAAATATAATCTAATCATACCAAAAGAACTAGCTGAATATGAATAATGAATATAAAGAGAAAGTACGCTTATTGCTTCGTATCTTTCCAATAGTAATGGATGAACAATGCTTTGCCGTGCATGGTGGAACAGCCATAAATTTATTTGTAAATGATTTGTCGCGTCTTTCTGTAGACATTGATCTAACCTATATACCTTTAGAAGATAGAGATTCAAGTATCAAACACATCAATGAAGCTTTATTGAGAATTAGTTTAAGAATACAAAAACTTCTGAAGGGAGTAAGAGTGATTCCTCGACCAGATATATGCAAACTAACATGTGAATATCATGGCTGCCAAGTTAAAATTGAAGTTAATCAAACTAAACGTGGCATAGTGGGAGGTGAAACGGTAACGAAGCCTTTATGTGAGAAAGCTCAGGACATGTTTGAGATAGAAGTAGAGGCAAGAATAGTTCCATTGACACAACTTTATGGTGGAAAGATTGCAGCTGCTTTGTCACGACAACATCCACGAGATATGTTTGATATAAAACATATGAATATTTCTTATGAGGAAGCTAAATATGGTTTTATTTTCTGTCTTTTAGGTAGTGACAAACCTATATACGAATCTTTTGCTCCAAACCTAATTGACCAAAAAGATGCAATGGAGAAACAGTTTTCTGGCATGTCGGATATAGAGTTTGCTTATAATGACTATGAGGAAACTAGAACTAATTTGATAGAGAATGTCAAGAATATACTTACTGACGAGGATAAGAATTTTCTTGTTTCATTTGAACAAGGTAATCCAGATTGGGATAATTCTCCTTACAAAGAGTTTGCAGACTATCCTTCGGTAAAGTGGAAACTTTTGAATTTGGAGAAGCTAAAGAAAAGTAATCCTAAGAAGTTGGTGAAACAAGCTGAACTTTTGCGGAATATCTTCTGGAAATGATAAGAAAAATAAGCTCAATCAATTCAAATAGATTGAGCTTGTTTTTTTAGCAAGAACTACTTGGTTCCTTGTTGATTGATTAAGTCCTCTTGCATGTTATTCTCCCGCAGATTACGCAGAGGAATGCAGCGTGCTGCATTATATCGCAGAGAAAGACAGATTGTTTGAGGTTAATGTTGTTTTGTTGTTTTGGGTTTTGTCTGCGTAAATCAGCGGGATCTGCGGGAGAATCGGCCGTTTCATTTGTGCTAATAGATTGAGTACTCTTGCGTGAATATTCTCCCGCAGATAGCGCAGATGACGCAGACGAATGCAGCAGGCTGCATTATATCGCAGAGAAAGACAGATTGGGTTGGTGGTGAGGTTCATTCGGTTATAATTTTTTTTGTTGTTATGGTAGTTTTGCGTTTTGTCTGCGATTATCTACGGAATCTGCGAGAGACTTATGGGGTTTCTTAGTGCCGATTGTTTGACAACTCTTATGTGAGTATTTACTCACGTATCTATTAACTAAATTAATTGGTTCAAGAGGGTGTTGATATGCAAATTGTGAATAAATGGCAGAGGGAAGCTAGGTGGGTATAACGAATTATCAAATACTATAATCTGTAATTTTATGTTTAAATATTAGGGGTGTGAACACTATTATTAGATGCAAAAAACAAAATTGTGCAAAAAAGTTTTCTGTTTTAACATATAATGTGTACTTTTGCTACGTTTTTAGTAGCTACAAAAAAATATTTAGATGAATTATGCAATTATTGCAGCAGGTGAAGGATCACGCTTGGCACAAGAAGGCGTTAATGAACCTAAACCGCTGGTAAAAGTTCAGAATGAGCATCTTATAGACCGTCTGATACGTGTTTTTATGGATAACGATGCTGAAAAAATAACGATTATATGTAATAGCCTTACGACAAAGGTTAGTCAGCATCTCTTGAAATTAGAGGAAGACGGACTGAACGGGCGACCAGTTCCATTGAACTTCATTGTGAAGACAACGCCCAGTTCTATGCACAGCTTTTATGAACTAAGTAAGCTTCTTGATGAAAAACCTTTTGTCATGACAACTGTTGATACAATTTTCAAGGCAGAAGAGTTTGGAAAGTATATATCTGAATTCCGTAACTGTATAAACGCTGGTTACGACGGATTGATGGGAGTGACTGATTTCATAGATGATGAAAAACCTCTATACGTAGGTAGCGATGAAGAAATGAATGTAACCGGATTCTTTGATAGCAATGAAAATGGTTGCAAATATATATCAGGTGGAATATATGGACTGAACGCTAGAGCACTTGATACTCTGAATGACTGCATGGAACGTGGCGAAAGCAGAATGAGAAATTTCCAACGTGGACTCATCAGAGACGGAAGAAAACTGAAAGCGTTTGCTTTTTCTAAAGTTATGGATATAGACCATGCTGAAGACATTGTGAAGGCAGAACAGTTTTTGGGACAAGAAGCGTAAGTTTTGAAGTAATATTCTTAACTAAATTAGTTATGAGGATAATAGCCGTTAGGCGTGATGACAGGTTCTCTCCAAACTCGGTGGAGAAAGACAAGGCTATATTGCAAGCTGTATGCAACAGATTGCCGTATGATGTTGCCATGATCGATGAATGTAAACTGTCTGAAAATGATGAAGCCGACATATTCCTATCTATGGCGAGGCTTCCGGAAACATTGACATTGCTAAAAGCTAAGGAAGATGCAGGAGCGGTTGTTGTTAATTCTGCTTATGGAGTGGAAGCTTGTGGCAGAAGCATGCTAGACAACTTAATGCGCAACAATAACATACCTGTTCCGCCAGCAGAAGGAAATCATGGATATTGGCTTAAACGTGGTGACGCGGCAGCTCAATCAAAAAGTGATGTGGTGTATTGTCAGGACAGGGCAACTCTTGCCGAAAAGGAGGCAGACTTTGTGATAAGGGGGATAACAAACTGGATTGTTCAGGCTCATGTGCCAGGGGATTTGGTGAAATTCTATGCGGTAAAAAGCGGATTCTTTAAATACTTCTATCCAAGCGATGATGGTGATTCTAAGTTTGGTGACGAAAAACGGAATGGCGTTGCACGTCATTATGCTTTTGATGAAAAACTTTTGCAGGCTACGGCAGACAAAGTGGCTCAGATAACAGGCATAAATGTATATGGCGGGGACGCAATCATAACCGAGAATGGAGAATTCTATCTTATTGATTTCAACGATTGGCCTAGTTTCTCTCGTTGTAGAGATATTGCTGCAGATGAGATCGCAAAGTTGACAAATAAGAAAAATAGTTTAAACACAATAAAAATATAATAGTAAGAATGAGTAGTTTTAAGGAATTGTTACAGGCATCTTTTAAGTCAAATGATACAGAAGAGTGGTTGGATGTGCACTTTACACGTCCAATAGGATTGGTATTTGCATTGTTTTGGAATAAACTAAATGTGCATCCCAACACCATTACTGTGTTGTCTATATTCTTAGGAGTTGCAGCAGGATACATGTTCTATTTTCCAGATATTCAACATAATATAATGGGTGTAGTGCTACTTATGTTTGCCAATTTCTGTGATTCTACTGACGGACAGATGGCGCGACTAACCGGAAAGAAAACATTAATTGGACGAATGCTTGATGGATTCTCTGGCGACGTTTGGTTTGCTTGTATCTATCTGGCAATCGCGTTGAGATTGATGAATCAAAACATACCGAATACTGATATGAAATGGGGTCTATGGATTTGGGCTCTTGTCATAGTAGCTGGTATTCTTTGCCATTCACCACAAAGTTCATTATCAGATTATTATCGCCAGATACATTTGTTCTTCCTGAAAGGAAAAAGCGGAAGCGAACTGGATAGTTACGAAGGACAGAAAAAGGTTTTGGCAGAATTGCCAGCTAAAGGATCATTCTGGGCGCGTGCCTTTTATTCAAATTATGCAAAGTATTGCCATAGTCAGGAAAAGCGTACACCAGAATTTCAGAAGTTCTTTAAGCGTTGGAATGAGATCGCAGACAATGACGAATACACAGAAAAGAGAGCACAGGTGAAGGAAGAGTTTCTTGCAGGTTCACGTCCTCTTATGCCATATACAAACTTACTGACATTTAATCTCAGAGCAATTATATGCTATGTTTCATGCTTGATAAACCATCCTTGGATTTATCCAGTGTTTGAGATTGTTGTCATGAGCGTGATGTATATATACATGCACAGCAAGCACGAGAAGATGTGTGGGTCGCTTATTGAAAAATTGAAATAAATATGATAAAGGGATACATATTCGATTACGGTGGTACATTAGATACAGAAGGACACCATTGGGGAAAAGTGTTATGGCATTCATACCAAAGACAGCACGTGCCTGTTACAGAGGAACAGTTTCGTGAAGCCTACGTGTATGGAGAGCGCACATTGGGTAATGTGCCTATCATAAAACCTGACTATACTTTCCACAAGACACTGGATACAAAGTTGAGACTGGAGATGGAATATATCTGCAGCGAAGGCTTTTGGAATACAGGAGAAGAGGACATGATGCGCATGCATAATGCAGTACTGGAGGATGTATATTCTTATGTGATAAAGGTGACTGACCATAGTCGTGAGGTGTTGGAGAAACTTCATGCCGACTATCCAATGGTGCTCGTAAGTAATTTCTATGGCAATGTAGGGGTGGTGCTGAAAGAATTTAAACTAGACCACTTGTTTCAGGATATCGTAGAAAGTGCAGTTGTAGGAATTCGTAAGCCAGATGCTCGTATCTATAAATTAGGTGTAGAGAAACTTGGATTAAAGCCAGAAGAAGTGATGGTCGTTGGTGACAGCTTCTATAAAGATATAGAACCAGCAAACAAAATAGGTTGTGAGACAACCTGGTTTAAAGGTGAAGGATGGACAGATAAAGTATATGATGAGACATTGCCTGACAAGATCATCACAGACATAGTTCAACTATTACAATAAGAAATATTTTCAGGATGAAAGGACTATACAGGACATACGTAACTATTCTGCTTTTGTTTATAGCATTATTTGCAAAAGCTCAGATTGTAGGTTTTGTCACCGATGCAGTAACCGGTGATACGATCTCGTATCCAAGTGCTTCATATAAGGGACAGCATATTGCGGTGAGCGGTGATGCTACAGGAAAGTTTATCATCGAATACCACAATGGTTGGGCTTTGACAATAAGTGCTGTGGGATATCAGTCAAAAATTTATAATCTGAAAGCAGATCAGCATGATGTACTGCACGTGAAGTTGAAACCCGACACAAAGACTTTGAAGGAAGTCGTGGTGAAGACGAAGAAAAAAAGATATAGCAGAAAGGAAAATCCTGCTGTAGAATTGATGAAGCGAGTGATAGCGGCTAAGCAAAGAACTGACTTGAGTAATCATGACTATTATCAGTATAACAAATATCAAAAGATTACCTTGGCGGTGAACGATATTCAGAAAGCCGATATAGACAGTGGATTCTTTGCTAAGAAACAGTGGCTTATTGACCAGATAGAAACAAGTCCATATAATCATAAACTGATATTGCCTTTATCTGTAGACGAGACTGTCACACAGCATGTTTACAGAAAGGATCCTAAAAACGAAAAAGATATTATTATCGGTCAGCAGAGTAACGGTATTAACCAGTTGCTGGAAACTGGCGATATACTGAATACAACGTTGAAAGACGTGTTTACCGATGTAAACTTGTATGATGACCAAATACGTTTGCTTCAATATCCATTTACAAGTCCTATTGGAAAGAATGCCATCGACTTCTACAGATATTATATTGAAGACACAGTGTATGTGGACCGTGAACTATGTTATCATCTGCAATTTATTCCAAATAACCAACAGGACTTTGGATTCCGTGGTGAATTGTATGTGCTTGCAGATTCTTCATTGCACGTGAAGAAATGTGAGCTGACAATACCAAAGCGCAGTGATGTGAACTTTGTGGAAAATCTGAATGTGACACAGGAATACACCAAACTGCCAAATGGTGAGTGGGCTTTGAGTGTAGACGACATGATTGTGGAATTGAAAGTGGCTAGCTTCTTATCAAAGATGTTGGTTACCCGAACGACACGACTTAGCGACTATGCATTTGATCCGTTGCCGAAACAGTTGTTTAAAGGTAAGGCGGCAACGAAACGAGAGGCGAATGCGATGATGCGTGACGAGGCTTTCTGGGGGCAATATCGAACGGTAGGGCTAACGAAAGGCGAGAGTAGTATGGATGCTTTTATACACCGTATAGAGCAACAAAAAGGATTTAAGTATATCATATTCGGTGTAAAGGCATTGGCTGAAAACTTTGTTGAAACAGGTGATCTTAATCATCCAAGTAAAGTGGATATCGGTCCGGTAAACACAATGATTACATCTAATTTCATTGACGGACTGCGCACACGATTAAGTGCTCAGACAACAGCCAATCTAAACAAGAATCTATTCTTCTCAGGTTATTTCGCACGTGGATGGGATAGCAAGAAAAACTATTATGAAGGAACAGTGACCTATTCTTTTAACAAGAAGGATTATCTGCCAAGAGAATTTCCAAAGCGAACTATCACATTCTCGTCAACGTATGATATCATGGCACCGTCTGATAAGTTTGTTCAAACTGATAAGGATAATGTGTTTACAGCATTCAAATGGACTACTGTAGACAAGATGATGTTCTACAACACCCAAAGACTGGATTTTGAATGGGAATCTGAATGGGGATTGAAAACTACTATCGGATTGAAAACAGAACAGAATGAGGCTGCTGGTCGTTTATTCTTCATGCCGTTGAGTAGTGGAAATAATATGACAGCAGAACTAGAGGCTCTTGATAACAGTCAGGTGGGACGTTTTATCCACAATGGAAAAATACGCACAACAGAATTCAACATTGGATTTCAACTGTCACCGGGTCGTACCTATATAAATACAAAGCAACGCCGAATACCAATCAATCTGGATTCGCCAGTGTTCTCAGTAAACCATACGATGGGTGTGAAGGGACTGCTAGGTGGCGACTATGCTTACAACTTCTCAGAGGCAGGAATTTATAAACGTTTCTGGATGAATAGTTGGGGAAAGATAGACATGTATTTGAAAGCGGGCGCACAATGGAACAAAGTTCCTTATCCATTGCTGATTATGCCAGCAGCTAACTTGAGTTATATCGTAGAAGACGAAACATTCAACTTGATTAACAACATGGAATTCCTGAATGACCGCTATGCAAGTCTTGACATGAGTTGGGACCTTAACGGAAAGATATTCAACAGAGTTCCTTTGCTCAAGAAATTGAAATGGCGTGAATATATTGGCGTGAAGACCCTTTGGGGAAAACTAACAGACAAGAACAATCCTACTTTGCCTCAGAATGCAATGGATAATACATTGATGTATTTCCCAGGAGGATGTTATATCATGGACCCAAATAGACCGTATGTGGAGCTTATAGCCGGAATACATAATATCTTTAAGATATTCCATGTGGAATATGTACACAGATGCAATTATACAGGACTTCCGACTGCACAGAAAAACGGAATTAGATTTATGTTAAGAATGACATTCTAATAATAATGAAAATGACAAATATAAATGATATATTTGTCATTTTTCATTTATTTTACTTACTTTTGCAGTAAAATGTAAGCAATTATGAGAATTCTGTTAGCTGACAAGCAAGATATAACACGTGCCGGACTGATGTATATTATTAATTCCATGGAAAATGTGGAATACAAATATATAGAAGATAAGGCAGAACTTTTTGTGGCTTTGAATGAAGATCAGGATTGTGTGGTTATTTTAGACTATACTATTTTTGATATCAATGATGCGGCAGAGTTGGCTATTATCAATGAGCGCTTCACAAAAACGCGTTGGATTATCTTCAGCGAAGATTTGAGTATTGATTTTACAAAAATCATTATTGCAACATCAACAAAGTTTAGTATATTGCTGAAGGAAAGTAGCATGCAGGAAATCACAGAGGCCATCATGTTTGCGATAAATGGCAATCGCTTTATCTGTCAACGAATGACCGAAATGCTGCTTGTTCCAAATAAACTGGAAGAGGATATCAATCTCACAAAGACAGAAACTGAAATTCTGAAAGATATAGCTTTGGGAATGACAACAAAGGAAATTGCCGAAAAGCGTATCTCTAGCTTCCATACCATTAATACCCATAGAAAGAATATATTCAGAAAACTAGGAGTTAACAATGCGCATGAGGCAACAAAGTATGCACTGAGGGCAGGACTCGTTGATTCTGCTGAATATTATATCTAAGTTTTCTGATACTTTTATATATAAAAAAAAGGTTTAAAATTGTCTCACGACAATTATAAACCAAACATTTTTCTAACTAACTTATTATCAACTATTCATTATTCTTTTAAATCATGATACAAATTTAATGTTTTTTTTGTCTAGTTGTTATTAAAATGGCCAAAAAACAACGTAAACGTTTGCGCATCTGCATTTTATTTGTACTTTTGCATTTGGTAGAAATATCAAATGACTAACAACCTTCAAATATAATAATGAAACATCGTAGAACTTCATTAAAGGATCTTGCGGACCAACTTGGCGTAAGTATTGCAACCGTATCTCGTGCTTTGAGAAATAGCCACGAGGTTGGGGACGATATGAAACAGAAAGTTAAAGATTTGGCAAAGAAATTGAATTATCGGCCAAACCCTTTCGCTCAAAGTTTACGCAAAGAGGCTCCGAGAGTGATCGGTGTGATTGTGCCTAATCTGGTTACTCATTATTATGCAGCTGTTCTTGACGGGATTGAGGATTTTGCTTCAAGAGCCGGATACTCTGTTATCAGTGCAAATAGTCATGAAAGTTATGAGATGGAGAAGAGAGCAATAGAAAACTTTATCTCAATGCACGTAGAAGGTATTATTGCTTGCTTGGCACAAGACACGGTGGACTATTCTCATTTTGAACAATTATATGAAATGGGAATACCTGTTGTATTCTTTGCCCGCACATGTCTTCCTGAGAAATTTTCACAAGTAGTTGGGAATGGTGATGAAGCTGCACAGACAGCAACGTGTCACTTAATAGAAACAGGATCAAAGCGAATCGCTTTTATTGGTGGACCAAATCATCTGGATATGGTGCGCAGACGTAAACATGGATATCTTGAGGCACTTCGCGAAAAAGGATTGCCAATAGAAAAAGATCTTGTGATATGCGATAAGATAGATTTTGATATAGCCAGACAAGCGACCATAAAACTATTGCAGAGTGACAATCGTCCTGATGCAGTGTTGGCTTTTAATGATATAATAACTTATGCTGCTTTTGATGCCATTAAAGAATGTGGGCTCACAATTCCAGATGATGTAGCCATCATTGGATTTACAGATGGAGACACGGCTGCTTTTGTGACACCCAAACTAAGCGCGATAATGGATCAGGCACATGTGCAGGGGACCAAAAGTTGTGAACTCTTGATGCGCAATATTAATGGCGATCAATGCATTTATAAGGAAGTTGTGCCAATGATATTAAAAATACGTGAAAGCTCTGAAAAACATTAGTGTTTAGACTGTTTTGTGTTTCATAAGATGCAGGTTATTGAAACATTTTATACACTTATGGTACCATTTGATACAACGTTGAAAACATACAAACGTTAATATCTTTGTAGTTTTGTTTAAATTTGCAACAATGAAAAGCTGGTCATAATCAGTTATCATGAATAACAACTTTAAACTTAATAAATTTAACCAAAACACAAAGTAACTATGAGAAAAGCATTTCTTATGTGTTGCAAGAATCTCATTTTTTGCAAAATTGCGTTGATAGTATTTTTTCTATCTTCCGCAATTAATCTCTGTGCTAAAACTTTTACAGGTAAGGTATTGTCCTCTTTGGACAGTGAACCTCTTATTGGTGCAACAGTTGTAGTACAGGGTAAACAAGGCGGAACTGTTACCGACCTTGATGGTAATTTTTCTATTGAAGCTAATGACGGAGAAAATCTGGTTGTAAGCTACATTGGCTACATCACTCAAAATGTGAAATTGAGTAGTAGCAACATAACTATTTATCTAAAAGAAAAAGCAAATTCACTTAATGATGTTGTCGTCATTGGTTATGGAGTTCAGAAGAAAAAACTCGTAACAGGTGCTAACATCAATGTCAAGGGTGAAGACATTGCAAAGTTAAATACTTCGAATCCTTTGCAAGCTCTTCAGGGACAGACTCCTGGTATGACAATTATCTCACAGTCTGGTCAGCCTGGTTCTGGGCTCAAGGTTAATATCCGTGGTATGGGTACTATAAATGGTAGCGATCCTCTTTATATCATTGATGGTATACGAGGCGATATTGGTTCCTTAAATCCTAGTGATATAGAAAGTATTGATGTGTTGAAGGATGCTGCATCTGCTGCGATATATGGATCACAGTCTGCAAATGGTGTTGTCTTAATTACTACCAAAAGTGGTAAGGAGGGTAGAGCAGTTGTTAGTTTTGACGGTTATATGGGGTGGCAGAACAAACCGCGATCAATTGATATGCTAAATGCAAATGAATATAAGGAAATTATGGACGAGCAAGCTGTTAATTCTGGCAAGCTGCCTTATGACTGGACCTCATACAAAGGTATATATAATTCAGATGGTAGTTTAATCAATACTGACTGGACAGACCAGATGTTTAAGAAGAATGCGCAAACAGACTCTTATAATATAGGTGTAACCGGTGGTAGTAGTACTGGAAATTATGCACTTTCTTTAGGGTATATGGACCAAGAAGGTATTGTTGGTGGAAAAGATGTCAGTAACTATGAGCGTTATAATTTTCGCGTAAACTCTGATTGGAAAGTTAAGCCTTGGCTTAAAGTTGGCGAACAGATAAGCTTTATCTATACTAAAAATAAGGGAATTATGGTAGGCAATGCTTATAACAACTCTCTTCGTGGAGCATTTGGAATGTCACCATTTATTCCTGTCTACGGAGCTGGTCAATATGGTAGCCCATATTATGCAACAGATAATATGGATTGGACAGATCTTCAGGGAATGGGCAATCCATACGGTTTGATGATGACAAACACAAACAATCAGACAAATGCAGCTCGCTTTACAGGAAATGTATATGCCGAGGCTGAAATCATCAAGAATTTAAAATTCAGAACTGTTGTAGGTTATGAGTATTATTCTTCAGACTTTCGTAATTTTACTCCGTTATATCACTTCAGTTCCTATAGCCAGAATATCAACCAGACACGTGTCAGTCAAAATGCAAGTCATAATCAACAGATTACATGGACAAATACATTGAGCTATGACTGGAAAATTAAGGAGCATAGCTTCAGTGCACTTTTGGGCACAGAAAGTTATCAGTTCTGGGGTGTCGGTGTTGGAAGTTCTCAAGGAAATCTGAAAAGTGGTTTCGCAGATTGGTCACATGCTTACGTAAGTAATGGCACTGCTTCAACTCCAGAAGACGGATTGAGTGCCAGTGGTGCTCCTTCTTTAGATCAACGTATGTTCTCATATTTTGGAAGACTTGGTTGGAACTTGAAGGAAACATATATGCTGAATGTGACATTACGTGCCGATGCATCAAGCAAATTCGCACGTGGTAATCGATGGGGATGGTTCCCTTCAATCAGTGGTGGCTGGATTGTGTCTAATGAAAAGTTCTGGAAACCAATTTCACATATATTCGACTATTTCAAGCTTCGTGCAAGTTGGGGACAGGTAGGTAATCAGAATATCGGTGATTTGATGTATGTAAGCCCAATAACAACAAGTGGGGTATACTATATTTTTGGAAATAAGTATGGTGCTAGTGCGCAGTCAAATTACTATGGAGCATACGAAAGTCGCCTTGCCAATGAAAAGATTAAGTGGGAGACATCTGAACAAACCGATTTTGGTTTTGATGCTCGAGCCATCAATGGCAGATTAAATATCAACTTTGATTGGTATTACAAGACAACAAAAGACTGGTTGGTTTTAGCTCCAATTCTAGCTACAGCTGGAACAGGCGCACCTTATATTAATGGTGGAGATGTAAAGAATACTGGTTTTGAACTTGGGCTTGGTTGGAATGACAAGATTGGCAAAGACTTTAATTATTATATTAATGTGAATGGTGCATTCAATCAGAATAAAGTTGGAAACATACCTACAGAAGACGGTATCATTCATGGAACAAGCGGTAATGGACAGTTGTATGACAACTCAACAGAATTCTACCGTGCAAGTAATGGTGAACCAATAGGTTACTTCTGGGGATATAAAACGGCTGGCATATTCCAGAATAAGGAAGATATAAACCAATGGATAGCTGCTGGAAACGGAGTTTTGCAGAGCGATGTACAGCCTGGTGATGTGAAGTATTATGATGTGAACCATGACGGAGTGATTAATGATAAAGACAAAGTGAATCTTGGTAATGGTATGCCAGATTTTACCTATGGTTTCACTATAGGATTTGATTGGAAAGGACTTGATTTCGGTGTCACGGCAAATGGCATGGCTGGCAATGATATTGTACAGAGTTATCGTAATGTAGGTGTTAAAACAGCTAATTATACAACCGAAGTGCTTAGTCGCTGGACTGGAGAAGGAACATCAAATTATTATCCTCGCGTAACGGAATCAAATATAAATTGGCAATTTTCCGATTTATTTATCCATGATGGTGATTTCCTAAGAATTAGCAATATAACACTTGGATATGATTTTGCCAAGATTTTGAAGACGGATATTTTCTCTCAAGCACGTCTGTACTTACAGGTGCAAAATGCATTTACATTTACAAAGTACAATGGAATGGATCCTGAAATCGGTTACGGTGTAAACAGTTGGGCTTCAGGCGTAGATTTAGGTTACTATCCACGTCCAAGAACATTCCTTATAGGTGTAAATCTTAAATTCTAATGTTAAAAGGAAAATCAATATGAAAACAAATAAAACATTTATACTAGCTTTTGGAATCTTTATTTCCGTAGGACTATCTTCTTGTAGTGAAAGTTGGCTTGATGTAGATTCAAAAACCGATAGTAACTCAGGAAACTTCTATAAGTCTCAGGAAGATGGACTTCGTTCACTCTATGCTTGTTATGATGGCTGGCAGCGTACGGTGTCAAGCGGACCCGCTTTTACATTGTATCAGCTGACAGAAACGATGAGTGACGAATGTTTTGGCGGGACAGGAAACAATGATTCCAGAAATACGCAGGTGATAGATCGTTTTGATTTAAATCAGGCCCCATCTTATACAGACATGCATAGCAGTTTGTGGACACTCTATTATGCAGCAGTGTTCCGTTGTAATGAATTTATTGATAAATCAGAAAATATTGCATGGGACAATGATAGTATAAAGTCTACCTATCTTGGAGAAACTCATGCAATACGTGGTATATGTTATTTTGATATGGTACGCACATGGGAGAATATACCGTTAATTATTCATGCTACACAGGATAATGTTCCCCAAGCTGCTCATGATGACGTATATGCCCAGATTGTTACTGATTTAAAATTTGCTGCAGATAAAATTCCTGCTAAGGCTTATCCTAAGTCTCAATCGGCATCTAATGACGGACATATAACTAAGTACGCTGCAGAGGCTATGCTGGCAAGAGTATATCTCTTCTATGACGGATATTACAATGGAAACAAAGGCGCTGATATGCCTGGTGGACTAACAAAGGCACAGGCTCTTGCTTATTGTGAGGATGTTATAAAGAGTGGTGAGTTTGGCCTTGTTAAACGTTTTAAGGATTTGTGGCCAGCTTCATCTGATGACAAAACTGGTAACTATTTGGATCATTGGGTTGACAAGTCTTCCTATGCTGGCGTAGGCAACAAAGAAACCGTGCTTTCAATGAAGTTTAACTATACAGCTGATTACAATGGTAATGATGATGGTAACCGTTTTGTGATTATGTTAGGTTTGCGTACTAATGCTAATGTATATAACTGTTATGGTCAAGGATGGGGTGCTATGACTGTAAATACCAAGCAGGCTGCAGCCTACGGTCAGGGAGACTCTCGTCGCCAGGCTTCAATCATAGATTGTCAGCAGTTAGCTAACTATGAGAAAACATATTTGGCAGATCAACGTGAATATACTGGTTATGCTATAAAGAAGTATACCCCGTTAAGTAAAAATATGACAGGCGATGGCGGAAAGACTACTCTTGTTTCATATCTACAAGGTGATATGGCTGGTGACTTCCAGATATCACAATATCAAGATTGGATACTGATGCGCTATTCTGATGTGCTTTTGATGGCTGCAGAACTAGGCAGTTCAAATGCTCAGACATATTTTAATGATGTGCGCACACGTGCTTATACTCAAGATGACGGAACGTTGAGTGCAAACTATACAAGTATAGCTGCTACACGTGACAATATATGGAATGAACGTAAGAAAGAATTTGCTTTTGAAGGCTTACGTTACTGGGATGAACTGCGTCAAGGTTTACAGACTGCCGCTAGTCAGATAGCAGAAAGTAATACAGCTTTGTTAAGTGGTGGTGTAAAGGAGAATGTGAATATTACAGCGCAGAATATTATCGATAAACGCGGTTTCTGTCAGATACCAATTACTCAGATTACACTTAGTAATGGGGTTCTTAAGCAGAATCCTGGATGGTAATCTTTTGGTTAAAAGTTAGTTATTAATAAAGAATTAAATATTTTGATTCAATATGAAAATCAATAAATATATATGTTCGCTTGCAGCTTTTGCCATGATTTTATTTATGGCTGGTTGTTCTCCAGATGAATATAGTCTGGGCGATAAAGATTTGACATCTGATGATTTAGTGGAAGGCATAGCCTATTCGGTGACTCACGATGCACAAAATCCTAATATTGTAGTTGTAAAGAGTCTATTGCCAAGTCATTATTCTGTAACGTTTGATACTCCACAAGGAAGATTTCAGAACAATGAGGTAACGCTTAAAATACCATTTAGTGGAACCTATAATGTACGTATCGGTGCAGAATCTCGTGGAGGTTTTGTCTGGGGACCTACTTCTACGTTTAAAGTAAATGATTTCTATGCAGGTTTTGTTAATAATCCATTATGGGCAAAAATAAGTGGTGGAGTTGGTAAGTCTAAACGTTGGAAGTTAGATATTGATGCCAATAAGGTTACAAAACATTCCGATCTTTGGGCTGGTCCTTTGGGATTTTGGGGTTTAGATGATGGATGGAATACATGTATGTTAGGACAAAAAGGTTCAGGAGATAACTGGAATTGGACTCCTGATATTGCTGGCAACTCTTGGGTAATGACGGCTATGGACTATGGTTATATGGAATTTGATCTTATAGATGGAGCACATGTAAAAGTATATAATGCAGAGACTGGCAAAACTATGACAGGTACATATATGCTTGATGCTGATAATCATACGATTACCCTCAGTGATGCTCAGCTTCTTCACGATTCAAAACACGATGCTCTTGCGACGAATTGGAGTAGTAACCTTAAACTTTTTGGACTAGATACTGATCGTTTACAAATAGCAGCTCTTCGTGATAATTCTTCAGAAAGCCCGTGCTGGTTGTGTTATAATTTTGTATCTCAGGATTATTGGGATAATTGGACACCTGGAAATCAAGGAACGACAACTGTTAAGCCAACTTTGGAAACAGGGTGGAAAAACTTAATACTTAATCCAACCAATCGCGAGATAACATATAAGTTGGCAACCGAAGATGAGGGTGATGCTTTTGATTATTGTAATCTTGACGGAACACAAAAGAAGGTTGGTCTAAAAGGCAATGATAACATTTCAGATGCAACTCTTGTGATTTATTATGGTGAATCGGTTGCTAAGCAGACTTATACTTATACAGCTCCTGACGGAACCGTTGTAAAGGGAACATTTACATTAAGTGATGAAGGTATCTTTACATTCTCTAATGGTTTAGGAAATACTTCACTTGCTTCTAGTTTCAATATGAGTGCCAATGCTGATAACACATTGCGTGTTTTGTCTGTTTCTCATGATGAGTATAATGGAACTCTCAAGAATCTTTGGTTGGGAAAGAGTTGTGTTGACGATCAAGGAAATGTTATTCAGTATCAGGGATATCATTGGGTAGTTCAAAATGCTGGTGCTGTCAAAGCTAAGAAATATTCGTCATTGCTGAGCATGAGTGATAATACAAGTTGGACTCTTACAACGAGTGATAAGGTCTTTGTACAGGGCGATGGTGAATATACATTCACAGTTAATGAATCACGTTCTGATGTAAACGTTATGTATCTTCAGGTTGACGGATTACTTAAAGACCATCCAAATGCCGATATAATTGTTAAGAGTATAAAAGTTGATGGTAAGGATGTTGCTTTTGATGACAAGACTAACATTATAAGATGTATTGATGATGGAAAAGATGAAACGGCAAAATATAACGCACGTCGCTATTTCATGAATCCATGGAATCTCGCATCAACAATGGATCCTTCTCTCTTTGTTCATACAACGAGTGTAAGTATAACCGTTCAGGTTGTTTATGATTCAGGAGAGGTTAAGATAAAGTAATGTAAACCGTAAAATAATCGCAATTATGAAAATTAAATATTTTGCAAGTGCAAGTGTAATGATTATGGCTATTAGCTTTGCGACTCTAGTTTCGTGTAGTGACGAGGATGATTATAGCATTGCTACCGGTGATGTCGTTACTACAGTTGAAACTGGTGACGCAGCTGTTACAGCAAAATCAGCAATTACAACAGGTCGTGTTCTGGATTTAACAAAACAGAATTCTGCTTCATATAGTATAGGTGTGGTATATAGTACTAATCCTGATCCTACTACAGCAGGGACAAAAGCTATGGGCTCAATAGACTCTGTGGGTGTAGTGACGACTAATCTGAGTGCTCTAACAAAGGGTATAACATATTATTATGCAACATATGTTACTCTTGAAGGTAAAGTTACCAAATATGGTGATGTTAAGAGTTTTGTTGCTACCGACGCAAAGATTGCTACTGGTGGAGCAACTGGAATAACCGCAACAAAAGCTACTATAACAGCTCAGACTACTGGTCTTGACGGAATTATGGTCGAGGGAACAACAGAGATGCATTACGGATTCAAAATATCGTCCTCTGAGCTTAATGTACAGAAGGGTGTTGATTATCCAATAACAGCAACAAGTAATACTATATCTCAAGTTCTCACAGGACTTATTCCTGGTATGACATACTATTATACTTCTTATTTCCAGCTCGGAGATGGCTTAGTGTATGGTGATACAAAGAGTTTTAAAGCAGAAAAACAAAATATGGAGTATGTTGATTTAGGTTTGTCAGTGCTTTGGGCAAAATGCAATATAGGTGCAGAGGAAGAACAGGAAACGGGTGCTCTTGTAGGATACGGTGACAAGACTGGACTGAACCGAAGCGAATATATTATTGATTATTCACCTACAGGTGATATCTTTGGTACAGAGAATGATATTGTTAACGCTGCTGATATTGATGGTAATGCAATAATGAACAGTACAATGCCTACAAAGGCACAAATGGATGAATTGATTGCTGGTACTACACAGGAAGCAAAGACTGTAAATGGTGTTGCTGGTATTGTATTTAAAGCAAAAAATGGTAATAGCATCTTCATGCCATATACTGGTTATCGTAATGCTTCTATAGTTAATGGTGCAGGAACAGAAGGCCTTTATTGGACAGGTTCTAACTATTCTATAGCTACTGATTATAGTAATACTCTTAAGCTTTCTGCAGGAAACGCAACTTCAGGTTTGTCTAAGCGTAGCCTTGGCTTGGCTATACGCCCTGTTAGGTTGTCACCAGTAATAAAACCTAATTCTGATAAATTGATTGTTGGTGATATTGAAAGTAATGGCAATCTTCGTATAGAACTTTATAATCAATATGGTAGTTCCGCAAAAGATCCTAGCATAAATCCTTCTCAGGTGAAGTTCTCTAAAAATATGGTAGTTACATTCAAGATTACAGGTATTAAAGATAACCTCAAGCCTAGTGCTGCAGCAAGTCATATTGCAGGTTTGGAATATGGTGATGCAGATTGGAGTCCTTCACATTTTAGTAAGTTTACAGGTGATAAATACGATGCAAACGTAACTGGTGATGGTACATATACTGTATGGATGGAAACATCATCTGCTGCTGAGGGTGCAACGGTATTCTGTGTTGATATAGCAAATTTGAGTAATGATCTTCTTGATCCTTCACAGGTAAAAGTAGAAGTTGAAAATATCAAATTTGATGTAGACCCAAGCTTCGAAATGAATTATTCAAATACAGTTTTTATAAATAAAGACGGTAAGGGAACTGATGGACGTATTGAGATATACAATGAGTATGGAAGTACCAAAACTGCAGGAACTAATGCTTCAGCCTTGTCTTTCGTTGGTAACATGATTGTAAACTTTACTATCAGTGGTATTGATGGAAATCTAATTGGCGGAGCCTCTAATAGTTATCTTACAGAACTTAGTTATGCTGATGCTGATTGGAGTCCGTCATATTGGGGTGGTAGTACTTTTGGACGTACTACAGTAACTGGTGATGGTACATATACAGTATTTGCCTCTATCAATGGTGATGCTAAAGGTGCTATTGTATGGACTATAGAGTTGTATAACCTTTGGAAAGAACTTTCAGATCCTTCAAAAGTTAAAGTGCATATTAATTCTGTTATAGTCCCAGGTAAAAACTAATTATGTGTATGAAGAATATTAAAAATATTTATGTACTAGTCATGGCTTTGGTCATGATTAGTATTATATCTTGTTCTGATGATGTTAGTGATAGTAAGCTTAACACAAATTTCACAGTTTCTAGCACAGAACTTGAATTCTCGAAAACTGGTGGAGAGATTTATCTGTATGTTCGTGCCGCAGATGAACCTACACTTACAGCTAGTGACAGTTGGATAAGTATAGTGCCACAGACATCTGAATCAAAAACAGTTCACAAGTATTTGGTTTCTACAACTGCGAATACTGATTATAATGATAGAAGTGCAACAATATCTGTAGTTGCAGGATCGGAAAAAAGTAGCGTTACTGTAAACGAAACATCAACAGAAGGGTTGATAATAACATCACCAAAGACTGTTTCTGTAGGCGCTGATGGTGGTACTTTTAATATAAAATTACAATCTAATAATGAGTATACTGTTAATGTTGGCGCTGATTGGTTAACAGAAGTAACAACGCGTGCTAACATGAAAGATTATACACACGAGTTTACAGCAAGCAAAAACATTGGTAGTGCACGTTCTAGTCAGATAAGTTTTTCATTGTCTAAAGGAACTGTTAGCATTATAGAATCTGTAACTATAAATCAGAATGCAGGTACACAGAATAGTGATATGAGTCTTTCTGCTATGGAAGTTGCTAAATTGATGTATCCTGGTTGGAACCTAGGAAATACAATGGAAGCCGGTGACCAGAAGAACAATTTTACCAATAATGCAGGTGTTAGTTCAGAAACGGGATGGCAGTCAACAAAGACAACTCAGCAAATCATTGATTTGGTTAAGGCGCAAGGATTTAATAGTGTTCGTATTCCTGCAGCTTGGGTTATGGGACATTTAACCGATGCTGATAATATGACTATTGATGACGCATGGATAAACAGATTGAAAGAAATAGTAAACTATTGTGTCTCTGATGGATTATATGTTATTATGAATGACCATTGGGATGGTGGTTGGATAGAAGTTGATGGCTTTAGTGCTTCTCGTGATAGTTATCAGGCCGTTGATGAAGCTACAATAGTAAGTAAGACTGATAAATTGAAGAAATTATGGACGAACATTGCAAATGCCTTTAAGGATTATGATGAGCATCTAGTCTTTGCTGGGCTTAATGAACCTTTTCAGGAATATAGTCTGTTTAATTCCCATCATAAGGAATTGACTCCAATTCTTGAACGTTACAATCAAGCTTTTGTAGATGCAGTGCGTAGTACTGGAGGAAATAATTCGTCACGTGTATTGGTTGTTCAAGGACCAGGAACCAATATCAGCTCCACTTGCAGTTATCTCACCATGCCTACAGATAGCAAAGTCGACCGCTTGATGGTTGAAGTACATTTCTATGATCCTTGGAACTTTACTAGTGGGCAGGTTGATAGCTGGAATGATGCGGCATCAATAAAGACACAGTTTGAGAGTATGAAGACTAACTTTGTTGATAAGAAAATTCCTGTTGTCGTTGGTGAATGTGGTGCTAATTGGCAGAAAGATAATACAACATTCAATGACACTCTTAAATCTTGGTATAAGGCTGTGTTCCAATATGCAGGTGATTGCGGGCTTGTGCCTTTCGCTTGGGATATTAATAGTTGTAGTATTCCTAATATGAGTATTATCAATCGTAATACTCTGTCTGTTTGGAATACACCTGCTATGGAAGGAATAAAAGAAGGAACATCTGCTGCTAAATGGCCTGTTCAATAATCTAAAATAACTATGCGAAGGAAGATTTTTATATTTACAATTTCTATGCTAGCTCTTGTTTCCTGTGGTAATAAGAATACCAAACTTGTTACATATGGTAAAGAAAAGGAAGAAATAATTTCTGGCGATACTTCTGAAGTTAAAGAAAATAAGGAAGTTGCCGATTTCAAATCTGTAAATATAACAAGTGCATCTACTGTAGATATAAAAATCGGTCCTGCGTGTAGTGTTTCTGTTGATGGTCAGAAGGCCTATGTTGATGCTCAACATATTTTTACTCATAATGGAGTTTTGATGGTTTTATTTAATTCTGACAATCCTGTTAAACGTAATACGCATCTTAATATTACCGCTCCAAGCCTTGATGCTATTCATCTATCAAGATGTGGAATTTTGACTGTACATGGAAATGATATAAATGTAAAGACATTCTCATTATATCTTGATAAAATAAGTATTGCTAAAATCAATTCAAAGATCATTTCTGATAGAACAATTATTAAAACTGATAATATTATGTATTTAAGTATAATGACTGATTGTGATGATTTATCGTTGTCAACAAGTCATATTGTTCATATACAGATTCATGGAAAAGTAAAGCATTATAAATACTTCGGTGGGGAAAAAAGTAAAATTGATATGAAAAAAACTTAGTTTGATTTGGAACTAAACGAAAAACTATATATCTTTGCAGACTAATAGTATACAATATATATACATGAAACGTTTACTAATAGTATTAGTAATACTTATATCTAACATTTCCTGTTTCAATCTTAAAGCACAAAACAATGTAAGTTTTCATCGTATTGGAACTCGTGAAGGCTTATCAAATAGCCAAGTTAATTGCGTTTTTAAGGATTCAAAAGGTTATATCTGGTTTGGCACTCAATCCGGATTAGACCGTTTTGACGGTTTCCGATTCAAGAATTTCTTTTATAAATATGGTAATGACCTTTCATTACCTAACAATGCTGTTGACCGTATTCATGAAGATAGATGTGGAAATCTTTGGATTCACACTGCTGTTGGATATTGTGTATATATGAGTGATACCGAGAATTTTAATCCTAGTCCTAATAAACTGATGCAGGCGATGGGCATGCAGGGCACTCCTGACTGCGTGGAAATAGATTCACATAAGAATATGTGGGTAGCAGTGAATGGACATGGCGTTTATTATAACGAAGGAGGTAAAAAGAAATCTTTTCTGTTTAAGCAGAATAGATATGGAACATCGGTGTTGCCTGAAGGAATTGTGTCGTATATAACAGAATGTAAAGGTGGTGTCATTCTCACCTTTAGTAATGGTATATTGGCAAAATTGTCTAGCAAAACCCATAAGGTGGTATGGGTGAACAGAGATCTCTTTAAATTGAATCATGGAGCTGTGACAAATCACAGTACCTATATAGACTTATATGGTAATATCTGGGTTTCATATCTTGGTCATACTGTAGTATGGAGTGCTAAAAATAAAAAATGGAATTGTTCTGTTTCGCAGATTATCAGCGAGATGGGTTTCAAAGGTGTGAACTGTGGTAATATTTTAGTTAAGGATCTTGTGACAGATAATAAGGGACGAATATGGATAGCCACAGACCATGACGGAATGTTGATGCTCAATACACGCAACAAGACTTGGGAGAAATATACGTTTGACGAAAAAAAATCAGAGAGTATTCCTGATAATACAATACAAAATCTTTTTCTTGATAACAACGGTGCGTTATGGATAGGTTCATATAAGAATGGAGTGGCATATTATTCGGCAGAAAATTCAAAGTTCTCTACAATCTATCTAGGTGATGTATGCACGATTGTTGAAGACAATAGTGGTGATCTTTGGTGTGGTACGAATAATTTGGGAATTGTAGTATATAATCCATTTACAGGTGCAACGCGTAGATACACAGATACAGAAACAGGACTTGGTTCAAATGCCGTTATAAGCAGTGCCATAGCCAAAGATGGTTCATTATGGTTTGGAACATTCAATGGCGGAATGACACATTACAAGAATGGTCATTTCACAGCATATCGTGCAACGGGGAAACCGAATTCGCTTGCATGTGATAATGTCTGGGCATTGCAGACAGATGAAGAAGGTAATCTGATTATAGCAACTCTGGGTGGTGGATTGCAAATATTGAATACACTCTCAGGAAAGTTTACTACATATAATAATCATAACTCTGGTTTACTTTCTGATTTTGTCTCATCTATATCATTTGATGGAGCAGGCAATATCTTAATAGGAAATTCACAGAGTTTTTCTGTTTTGGATGTGAAGACGAAAAAGATAACCAGATATAACACGACACGTTCAGGACATGTATTTTCAACATCATCACTCAATCAGATATTTGTTGACACACGTGGTATAATATGGAATGCTTCAGCTTCAGGTTTATCTTCGTATGAGCCAAAGAATGATATATTGAAAGAAATATCGCTTTTTGCAGGAGCGCAGAGTTTTGTGGCTTGTTCTGTGATTGAAGATTTGGCAAATACAATTTGGGTAGCTACAGATAAGGGAGTTTCTCATATTATATTGAGTAAAGAAAATGGTGAATGGAATTATTTTGTGACCAACTATAATGAGATTGACGGTTTACAGAGCAGACAGTTTAATAGTAGGTCTATTTATCTGTGTCATAACGGTAATATTGTTGTAGGAGGGCAGGATGGTATAAGCATCATTCCACAACAAATGAGCAAAAGGCATCCTATTCAGTCAAGAGCATTGTTTGCAGGTTTTGTACTTTATGACAAGCCTATAGAGGTGGGAGAGGAAAGCGATGGAAGAGTAATTTTGAAGAAAGCATTGCATGATGGAGGGTCATTGACTCTTAATCATTCAGATGATGCCTTTACGATATTACTTGCGTCGGATAATGTTTCTATACCAGAGAAAAGCAGATTCCTTTATAGATTGACTGGTTTCAGCGACAAATGGATGCTCACTGCTGATGGGCAGCCTTCTGTGTCGTTTACTAATCTTTCTTCAGGTGATTATAAACTAGAGGTAAAGGTGGTGAATCGTGACGGAACACAAAGTGATATAGTCAGTACGCTTGACATTCATATCAATCCTCCTTTCTATTTTTCGGTTGGGGCTATCATCTTTTATATTATCTTCATCGCAGCAATATTGTATTATATGAAGATTGTGTTGCTGAGAAGACAGAAAAGAAAATTCATTATAGAACAATTCAAGAGAGAGGCCGATCAAAACAAGCATCTTGATGAAATGAAGCTGAACCTCTTTACCAATATAAGCCATGAGTTGCGCACTCCAATAGCCCTCATTATTTCGCCATTAAACAATATGATTAAAAATGAGACTGATGGAGATAAAAAGAATATGCTTGAACTTATTCAGCGAAATGCAACAAGGCTTCTGAATATGGTAAATCAGATATTGGATTTTCGCAAGATGGATGAAAATAAGCAGAAGTTGAATTTGCTTACAGGAGACATTGTGGAATTCGTTAAATCTATCTGTAATACCTTTAACAAGCTATCAGGAAAGGATATCACTCTGACGTTTTATTCTTCTGTAGGCTATCTTTTTATGTCTTTTGATGATGATAAGATTGGAAAGGTGATGAACAATCTATTGTCTAATGCTTATAAGTTTACTCCGATAGGCGGACGTATAGATGTCTCTATGCGCGTGATAGCGAAAGAAGATGTTGATGGAAAAGACTGTGATATGCTTGAATTGAAGGTCAGCGATACTGGTGAGGGAATTAATGATTATGAGAAAAAACATGTCTTTGATCGTTTCTATCAGATACATTCAGAAAAGCAACAACCTTATGGTGGTAGCGGCATTGGTTTGAGTCTTGTTAAGACGTTTGTAGAAATGCACCATGGAACAGTTAGTATTACTGACAATCCTGGTGGAGGTTCTGTCTTTGTGATTTATCTGCCAATACATCATGATGTAAAGCAGGTAGCATGTAAGCCAGAAGCACTTCCTGACGAGAGTCGTGAAGAAGTGAGACTGGTATTAAATCGCGATGAGAAGAATGTGAATAACAAAGATATTCCTGCCATACCAATATATGCAAGTCTTGGCAAATGTGATGTACTTGTGGTTGATGATTCAGATGATTTCTTGTCGTTTATGACAGAAGTGTTGTCTGCTGATTATAATGTTAGAGTAGCTCATAATGGTGTTGAAGCACTGAAACTTGTTGCTGAAAAGAAACCGGATATTGTTTTGTCGGATGTGATGATGCCAGAAATGGATGGTAACCAACTTTGCCGAGAACTGAAGTCGGATAGAAATACGAGTGATATTCCATTTGTAATTCTTACAGCAAGAATGGCTCAGGAACACAAGATTGAAGGATTGGAAAACGGTGCTGATGATTATATTACCAAACCATTTAATATGGATTTGCTGAATCTTAAAATACAAAATCTTATCAAATGGCATAAGGGACCTAAACAGGAACTTATCGAACCCAAAATAAGGCAAGTAGAAATTACGTCGGTTGATCAGCAGATGGTCAACGCTGCTACAAAGTATGTGGAGGATAACCTTGACAATACTGATATAAGTGTTGAGACGTTGAGTGCTGACCTAAATATGTCGCGCGTACAGTTGTACAAACGATTGGTATCTGTGACCGGAACAACTCCTTCAGAGTTTATTCGTAATATCAGATTGCAGCATGCTGAACAACTATTAAGGTTGAGTCAGCAGGGTGTGAGCGAGATAGCATATCAAGTGGGATTTAATAACCCACGCTATTTTTCAAAGTACTTCACTGAGATGTATGGAGTGACTCCTTCTCAGTATAAGCATAAGTTTGATAAGGATAGGTAACATTTTATATACATTTTTGAAACATTTTGACGTGTTTGTGACCAGATAGTATCGGGTTCTATTAACATTCTATTATAGATTTATATAATAGTTTCTGTATCTTTGCTGCAGAATAATTAAACCTGATATGAAAATTAAAATTGCAAAAACATTATTATCTGCAACCTTGTATCTATGTGCCATGTCTGGATATGCGTCTGGATATGTGCAACATGATAATTTTATCACTATTCATGTAAAGAATCAAACTGCGCATGGCCCAAAGATTGTTCGCCTAGAAGTGATTGGCGACAAAATTATACGTGTGCAGTCTACAAACGAATCTGTTTTAAAACCCAAACAGAGTTTGATTATTGTGCCTCAAAATGCAAAACCACAATTCAAAGTTATTGAAAATGGTGGTAATGTGATTGTTGCTACTTCGCGCGTGAAGGCTTTCGTGGAAGAGAATACGGGTCGCATTACTTTTAAAGATGCAAAGGGCAAAACAATACTTGGAGAAAGTAGTGTAGGAGGCAAAACATTCACACCATATATTGTTCCAGAACGTGAAATTGGTGTTGATAGTCATCTCACAGAATCTCAGAAGCATGGTGTTTCATGGCATGCTCTTTTTGACAGTCCAGCCGATGAAGCTTTATATGGATTGGGACAGCATCAGTCTGAAGAACTGAACATGAAAGGAAAGAATGAAGATCTATACCAATATAATACGAAAGTAAGTGTTCCGTTTGTTGTAAGTAATCATAATTATGGATTGCTTTGGGACAGTTACAGTTATTGCCGCTTTGGTAATCCTGATGGTTACAAACAGTTGAACAACCTTTTTACGCTTTATGACAAAGATGGAAACAAAGGTTCTTTGACTGGTACATACGTTCAGAAAGACGGTTATAGAATTGTTCGTGGCGAAGACAGCATCTACTATGAGTTTGCGCTTCCTGATTTGGCAAAGGCTAAAGCTGGGAAAGACTTGGGAGTGGGCTGTCTGCCTAAAGGATTTAAGTTGAATGGTTCGCATGTTACTTACGAGGGATTTATTGAATCTCCTGTAGACAATCTGTATCGCTTCATCTTATATTATGCCGGATATATGAAAGTATATATTGATGGCAAAGAAGTGGTTCCAGAACGTTGGCGTACAGCATGGAATCCTAACTCATACAAATTCACTGTGCCTTTGCATAAAGGTGAAAAAGCTAAACTGCTTGTTGATTGGTATCCTGATGGAGACGTGAGTTATTGCGGACTTCGTGCAGCATCTCCACGCAGTGAGGAAGAACAGGGGAAACTAAGTATATGGAGCGAGATGACTCCTGATATGGATTATTACTTCATTGCAGGAAACAATCTCGATGATGTGATTTCTGGCTATCGCACTCTTACTGGTAAGGCACAAGTATATCCAAAGTGGGCACTTGGCTTCTGGCAAAGTCGTGAGCGATATAAGAGCAGTGAAGATATAGAATCTACGTTGAGTGAATTCCGTAAGCGCCATATACCTATAGATAATATAGTTCAGGACTGGAATTATTGGAAGACAGATTCATGGGGAGATCATACATTCGAGAGTTCTCGCTATCCTAATCCACAAGCGATGCTTGACAGCGTTCATGCACTTAATGGACGTTTCATGATTTCGGTATGGCCAAAATTCTATTGCAACGTAAAGAACTATAAAGAATTGGATGCTAAAGGTTGGATGTATCATCAGGCAGTAAAGGATTCTATCTATGACTGGTTGGGATATATGGGCTCATTCTATGATGCTTATGCTGAAGGTGCTCGTAAAATGTTCTGGCGACAGATGGACGAAAACCTTTATAGCAAATATAAATTCGGTATAGACGCATGGTGGATGGATGCAAGTGAACCAAATGTACGCGACTGTACCCCTATGTGGTATCGCAAGGCTCTAAGTGGTGCTACAGCTCTAGGTTCTACCACAGAGTATTTTAATGCTTATTCTCTTGTAAATGCAGATGCAATATATAATGGTCAGCGCAGTGTGAATCCAAATCAGCGTGTATTCCTTTTAACGCGTAGTGGATTTGCAGGCGAACAGCGTTATAGCACAGCAACATGGAGTGGGGATATTGGTACTCGCTGGGAAGATATGCGTGCACAGATGACAGCCGGAATGAACTATTGCATCAGTGGTCTGCCTTTCTGGGGAATGGATCAAGGTGGCTTCTGTGTAGAAAATCGCTATGTGGCTGCTCAACAGTTGTATGACAGGACTGGTGAAGAAAATGAAAACTTAAAGGAATGGAGAGAGTTGCAGACTAGATGGAATGAATTTGGATGCTTCATACCTTTATATCGTACTCATGGACAATGGCCTTTGCGTGAAGTTTGGAATATTGCTCCAGAGAATCATCCTGCTTATAAAGCAATTGTTGCTTATGACAAATTGCGTTATCGCATGATGCCTTATATGTATAGCATGGCAGGTGCTGTACACTTTAAAGACTATACAATGATGCGTCCGCTCGTGATGGATTTTAATGGTGACAATCAGGTTTATGATATTAAAAATCAGTGGATGTTTGGGCCTTCTTTAATGGCTTGCCCTGTTGGTGAGTATAAGGCTCGCAGCCGTAAGGTGTATCTTCCTAAACAGAGAGGATGGTATGACCTATACACAAATAAATACTACGTAGGTGGGCAGACGATTGATGCGGATGCTCCTTACGACAAAATACCGGTATTCGTTCCAGAAGGTGCAATCATACCATTTGGACCGGATATGGAATGGAGCAATCAGAAGCCAGCCGAACTTGTTAATCTTTATGTATACCAAGGTCACGACGGAGAGTTTACTCTCTATGAAGATGAGGGGACAAACTATAACTATGAAAACGGAAAATATGCTACAATCAAGTTCGTATATAATGACAAGACCAATACTTTAGTGATTGGCGACCGTAAGGGAAGTTATGATGGCATGTTGAGAAGCCGCCGTTTCAATATTGTATATCATCGCAAGGGACAAACAGTAGCTAACGCCCTTGATTTTGAAAACATATCTGGTATTATTGTTAACTACACAGGCAAATCGTTGTCTTTAAAATTGAGATAAATGAGAAATAGGTCTGCTTTATTATTATTAGCGTTATTGTTTGCTGTCACGGCTTCGGCTGTTGACAGTAAACGATTTGTTGATAACTGGTTGTTTACGTTGGGTGATTCGGCAAAGATGTCATTGAATGATTACAATGATTGTTCATGGCGAAAACTTACTTTGCCCCATGACTGGTCTATAGAAGGAGACTTTCTAGCAACTAATCCATCAGGCGCGAGTGGTGGAGCATTACCTGGTGGTATAGGTTGGTATCGCAAGCATTTTGATATAAACGATTATTCAAAAAGCAAAAGATATTATCTTGATTTTGATGGCGTGTATATGAATTCAACGGTCTATGTGAATGGCAATGAATTGGGTACACGTCCTTATGGATATAGTAGTTTCAGATATGATATCACGCAGTATGTAAAGAAGAGTGGAAATGTTGTTGCTGTGCGTGTTGATAATTCAGATCAACCAAACAGTAGATGGTATAGCGGATGTGGCATTTATCGTAATGTATATTTAGTTGAAACAGAAAACATTCATGTTGCGCATTGGGGAAGTTTTGTAACTGCCTCACAGAATGGCGATATGAATATTGATATCAGTATTGATAACAAAACAAATTCAAAAGACAAAATAACAGTGCGCAATAGCATTGTTGATTTTCATGGGCGAGTAGTTGCTGTTTCGTCTTCTGTCTCATTAGCTAATGGCAATGCGATAACAGTTAATAAACAGCATGTTTCTGTTCTGAATCCAATTCTTTGGTCGGTAGATAATCCTACTATGTATCTTTTGCGTACAGAACTTCTTCATGGAAAGAAAGTCGTTGATAGTTATATCACTAAGTTTGGTTTCCGTTCTTTTAAGTTTGATGCCGCTACTGGTTTCTGGCTTAACGGAAAGAATATGAAGATAAATGGCGTATGCGATCATCACGACTTAGGGTGTCTTGGAACAGCCATTCACAAGGATGCTATCATTCGTAAGTTATCAATCTTAAAGGGTATGGGATGCAATGCCATAAGGTGTTCACATAATCCTCCAGCACCAGAATTGCTTGATGCATGTGATTCTCTAGGCTTCATTGTTTTGGATGAGAGCTTTGATATGTGGCATCAGAAAAAGACAAAAAATGACTATGCACGTTTCTTTGATAAATGGTTTGAACGCGATTTGACTGATATGGTTGTTCGTGATCGCAATCATCCTTCTGTAATCATGTGGAGCATCGGAAACGAAGTCCTTGAGCAATGGAATTCAGCTTCGGCAGATAAGCTTACTCCTGAGCAGGCAAACCTGATACTTAATGCAGGGCATGATGCTTCTTCTCTTGGAGGAAAGGAACTTAACGTCAATGCAAAACTTACACGTAGATTGGCTGATATTGTGAAGGCATTGGATTCTACACGCCCTGTCACTGCTGGATGCAACGAACCTTCTCCAGAAAACAATCTGTTTAAGAGTGAAGCTTTAGATATAATAGGTTATAATTATCATATAGGTAATATAAAAGATGTGCCACATAATTTTCCAGGCAAGCCGTTTATCATGACGGAGTCGGTTTCGGCATTGCAGACTCGTGGAAATTATATAATGCCAAGTGATACAATTTATAAGGCACCGAAAGAATGGTGGCTTCCATATACTGATCCGTCTTTCATGTGCAGTGCATACGATAATATGCATGCCTCATGGAGCAGCACTCATGAACAGACATGGGATGTGGTGAAAAACAATCCATTTGTGAGTGGACAGTTTATTTGGACAGGATGGGATTACATAGGAGAGCCAACTCCTTATGGTTTTCCTGCACGAAGCAGTTATTTTGGAATCATAGATTTGGCTGGTTTCCCAAAGGACATATATTATATGTATCAGAGTGAATGGACATCCAAACCCATATTGCATCTTTTTCCTCATTGGAATTGGTTACCGGGACAAACGATAGATATGTGGTGTTATTATAATAATGCTGACGAAGTGGAATTGTTTGTAAACAACGTAAGTCAAGGCGTAAGACGTAAGCAGCCTCATGAATATCACGTGATGTGGAGGGTGAAGTTTGAACCTGGTGAAGTGAGAGTTGTAGCTAAAAAGAATGGAAGCATTGTGCGTGAACAGACAATACGCACAGCAGGCACTCCAGATCATATCAGACTTACAGCAGATCGTAGTTCAAATACGCATGGTGGATTGATTTTCGTTACAGCAGAGATTGTAGATAAAGACGGTAATCTTTGTCCGTGGGCTGATAATCAGATATTTTTTAATGTAGATGGCGAGGCTTCTATTGCTGGTGTAGATAATGGAAGTCAAACATCAATGGAACGTTTCAAGGCAAACAATCGTAAAGCCTTTTTGGGGCGTTGCCTAGTTGTTTTAAAGACATCAGATACTTCTGGGAAGATAGAACTAACAGGAAGAGCAATTGATTTGAAAAATGGACATTTACGGATTAACAACATTAGTTATTAATTGATTGGGTTTTTTAGAATTTGGTCTTGCATACATGTGAATGTATGCAAGATTTTTAGGGTATTATGTATATCGTTATTTTAGATAATTATATAAATTGAGTTCTATTTTGTTGGCAGCAACGTCCCCTTTGTGGCTTTTGCATCTCTTGCGATATTCTTTGGGTGATATTCCAACATATTGTTTAAAGTACTTGCCGAAAAAAGTTTGCGTTGGGAAATTAAGCTTATCAGCAATTTCTTTAATACTGATGTTGGTAAATCCCAACATTTGTTTTGAATCAATGATAACTCTGCTTATAATCCATTTCAATGCAGTAACACCAGTCTTTGCTTTTATTATCTCAGAGAAGTAACTATATGATAGACATTGCTCAGCAGCATAAAAGGCAACATTTCTTTCTGTTCTATAATGTAAGTCGAGTGAAACAATAAACTTCTGCATGATTTCGTCATTCCTATCAGGTGCAGCTAATTCAATAGGTTGATTAATAAGATATTGATTTAATATCTCATAAAACAAAGTGCTGGCTTGTGACTTGATAAGTTCGGTTAGCACACTACGCCTACGTTCATCCATTTCGCAAGACATCTCTGAATTTATGCGTTCTTCAATAGAGGACATTAAACCTATTATATATTCATATTGCTGATCAGTCATTATAAGTTTTGGATTATTCCTGATATACATCTGACTTCTTACATTCAGAAGATTAGAAATCAATGGTAGTATAAAATCCAACTTTGGTTTAATGATCAATCCTTCAAAGTCTTCGCTGACATTGTGAACTGTTAAGAACCCTGCAGGAGAATAAAAAAACATTTCTTTCTCTTTAATGCTGTAATAGTTTAGCCCAGACTCAATATCTATACTACCTTTCGTGCATAGACAAACTACTAATCCAATGGATTCTTCTGCTGAGACAATTTCACCTGACTTAATAAGATCTTCTGCGAAATCAGGAAGATGGTGATATTCAAATGGAAGCTGAAGAGCATTTTGGTTATTACTATCAAACATAATCATTTCTTATTTAGTGAAACATTTACTCGACAAATATACTAATTTATTGGCATTGTTTTAGCGTTTTTGTGCTACTTTTATTGCTGAGTTGGCAAATAGAACAATCTACTAATGTTATCAACCTTGCTACTGAATACTATTAATACTAATTTTGTAGCGTTTTATAACAAATTTATATTTAGAGAAATGAAAGTAAAAGGATTGATTGTATTTTTGATGGTAACGATTGTTTTATCAAGTTGTTCCAACGAGAAGAAAACAAATGGCTTGAAAGCTATTAATGTAAGTGTTTTAACGGTAAGCGGTACAGATGAAGCTACTACCAAGACCTATGTCGGTACGGTAGAAGAATCGTATGGTTCGCAGTTAAGTTTTGCTACAATGGGCACCGTTTCTCAAGTTTTTGCAGACGAAGGAAAGTTTGTTAAGAAAGGTGATGTGCTGGCAGTCCTTGATAAGCAGACCTTAAATAATACATATGATATTGCGAAGTCTACATTGGCACAAACGCAAGATGCATATCGTCGTATGAACCTACTATATAAGAAAGGTAGTTTGCCTGAAATCAAGTTTATTGAGATACAAACTCAACTTGCTCAGGCACAAGCAGCAGCGCGTATAGCAAAAAAGAATCTTGGAGATTGTGTCTTGCGTGCACCGTTTGGTGGCTATATTTCTCAGCGTAGTGTTGATATGGGTAATAATGTTCTTCCGGGACAAAGTTGCTTTAAGCTTGTGAAATTAGACAAGATTAAGGTGAAAGTTTCTATCCCTGAAAAAGAGATTGCAAGTATTCACGTAGGGCAGCTTGTTCATTTTAAAGTTGCTGCTTTAAACAATCGTATGTTTACTGCCAACGTAAAGGAAAAAGGAGTTCAGGCTAATCCATTGAGTCATACTTATGATGTTAAGTTAGAAATGACGAATAGCGATAGAGCTCTGTTGCCTGGAATGGTATGTAATGTTGCAATCAATCAGTCAGGTGAAAGCAATTGTATCGTAGTGCCACAGAATGCAGTTCTTGTTGATGGTCAAGGCACATACGTTTGGGTAGCTGATGGAAATAAGAGCATGCGCCGCAATGTAACAGCTGGTGATGTTAGTAGTCAGGGTACTGTAATCACGATGGGATTGAATGTTGGCGACAGAATAATTGTGAGCGGACAGGATAATATAAGTGAGGGTTCTAAAATAAAGATTCAATGATGAAACGATCTAAATTTGATCCCGTAGAGGGAGTTATGCGCAAAAGCAGCATCATGCTGCTGATTGTGTCTGTATTCATTGTCTTTGGCATATATTCACTTATTAATATGCCTAAAAATGAATTTCCTACATTCACTGTTCGTACAGGTGTGGTTGCCGCTGTCTATCCTGGTGCCACCTCTGCTGAAGTAGAAGAACAAGTGACCAAACCTTTAGAGAAGTTTCTTTGGGGATTTAAGGAGATTAAGAAGGCAAAGACATATTCAGAGAGCAAAGACGGTGTGTGTTATGTCTTTGTAGAATTGAATGATGATATAAAGAATAAGGATGAGTTTTGGAGTAAATTTAAAATAAAGCTTCAACAGTTTAAGGGGGAATTGCCTACAGGAGTGTTAGCTTTAATTGCAAATGATGACTTCGGTGATACGTCTGCAATGTTGGTTACATTGGAGAGTAAAGATAAAACTTATAGGCAATTGCATGATTATATGACGAATCTGCAGGATAGTCTACGTACGATTCCTGAGGTTGCCAATATGAGACTCTATGGTGAACAGAAAGAGCAGATAGGTATTTATATTGATCGTGACCGCCTTTCTACATACGGTCTGAACACTGCAACTTTGCTGACTAGTCTGAAATCGCAAGGTATGACTATCATTAGTGGATCGGTTGACGATCAGAACACGGTGAGACCAATACACGTGGTATCAAGTCTTAGCACAGAAAATGATGTGGCGCAGCAGATTGTTTTTTCAGATCCTGCTGGCAATGTGATACGTTTGCGTGATATTGCAACAATAAAGCGTGAATATCCTGATGCTGATTCTTATGTGAAGAATAATGGCAAGAAATGTATTGTCTTATCATTAGAGATGAACGAAGGTAAAAATATTGTTCAGTTTGGTGATAAGGTAAAAGAAATCATGAACAGATATCAGGCTAGTTTGCCTTCTGATGTTCACATTTATACGATAACGGATCAGAGTCAAGTCGTAAATTCATCTGTCGTAGATTTCCTTAAAGAATTGTGTATCGCGATTATTTCAGTAATCGTTGTCATCATGCTTCTGCTGCCAATGCGTGTGGCTAGTGTGGCAGCTGGTACAATTCCGATAACGATATTTATTGCGCTGGGAATCTTCTATGCTTTTGGAATAGAATTGAATACGGTGACGCTGGCGGCACTGATCGTTACTCTGGGTATGATAGTGGATAATAGTATTGTCATTATAGACTGCTATATAGAGAAGATTGATGAGGGAATGAGTCGATGGCATGCAGCCTCCTTGTCGGCCAAAGAATTCTTCTCTTCAATATTCAGTGCTACATTAGCTATTTCAATCACTTTCTTCCCATTGTTGATAACGATGAGGGGTATGTTGCTAGACTTCGTGAAATGGTTCCCATTTGGTGTATCTATTGTGTTGGGTGTATCTTTATTGATAGCGGTATTCATGGTGCCATGGATGCAATATACATTTATAAAGAAAGGACTAAAAGAAGATAAGGGTAAAAAGAAACATAAGACGTTCTTGGAAGTTATACAGCATTATTATAATATATTGATTAATGCTTGTTTCAGACATCCTTTTATCACATTAGGCTTTGGAGTATTCACGATATTCATAGGTGGATATCTTTTTGCAAGAGCTCCTCAAAAACTGATGCCAAGGGCTGAACGTAACCAATTTGCTGTAGAAATTTATATGCCTTCTGGCACTGCAATTGAACGTACTGCTCAAGTTGCTGATAGTTTGCAGCATTTAATGAAAAAAGATAAACGCGTGCTTAATGTCACAACATTCTATGGTAGCGGTTCTCCTCGTTTCCAGACTAGCTATGCTCCACAGATTGGTGGTACTAACTTTGCACAGTTTATTGTTAATACGAAGGATGATGAGGATACGCAGGCTTTGCTTGATAAGTTCACTCCGATGTATTCAAACTATTTCAGTGATGCTCAGGTGCGTATAAAGCAATTAGACTATACTGAAGCTACATCACCTGTTGAGATTAGATTTAGTGGCAGTGACCTTTCTCAGTTGCATAAGACAGTAGATAAAGCTATGGAGATTATGCGCCGTGATAGCGATTTGTTGTTGGTAAGAAGTAATTTTGATGGAACTACTAGTGGACTAAACGTTATAATGAACAGTGATGAGGCTAATAGGTTAGGAATAAACAAGGCGATGTTGTCTATGAATCTTGCTACAAGATTTGGTGATGGTATTCCACTTACAACGGTCTGGGAGGGTGATTATCCAGTAAACGTGATGCTTAAAGATACAAAATCAGGAAATCATACTCCTGATGATTTGAGCAATACAATGGTTAGCGGTTTGGTTCCTGGAGTGAATGTTCATCTTAATCAGATAGCTAATGTTAAGCCTGATTGGCATGAAGGCATGATTGTAAGGCGTAATGGAGTAAGAACAATATCTGTTTTTGCTGATGTACGTAGAGGAGTAAATCTGAATAAGGCTACGGATAAAACATTAGCTTCTTTAAAATCAGTTCCTGGTAAGGGCGTTTCAATGAAAGCTGGAGGTCAACGTGAGAGCGATGGTGAAAACGGACCACAGATTTATGGTGGTTTATCTATATCTATTATCATCATATTCGTGATATTGATTTTCCATTTCAAAGACATCCGAATGTCTGTACTGATTATGTTCTCACTTCTATTCTCAATGCTGGGAGCAGCTATTGGTATCTATGTCATGCATCAGGATGTGAGTTTGACTGGTGTGCTGGGTATGATATCGCTTATGGGAATCATAGTGAGGAATGGAATCATTATGATAGACTATGCTGAAGAACTGCGCAAGAAGAATAGAATCAGCGCTAAGCATGCTGCAATTCAGGCTGCAGAAAGACGTATGCGCCCTATCTTCCTTACTAGTGCAGCTGCCTCAATGGGTGTTGTGCCTATGGTTATACAAAACTCGCCGATGTGGGGACCAATGGGAGTCGTTGTTTGTTTTGGTACTATCGTCGCAATGTTCTTTATTCTCACAATGATACCTATTGGATATTGGATGATATTCCGTATAGAAGACAAGAAACGTCATTTGAAGAATGAAAAAGATCGTGCAAGGATGATACAGAAGATGGTAAGTGAAGAAACTGAATAGACAACTATATATATAATGATTATGATGAAAAGACTATCAATAATAATATTATCAGTTGGTATGTTTTTGCCAATAAGCGCACAAAAGATATATACATTGAAAGAGTGTCGTGAATTGGCAAAGCAAAACAATATAAGGATAAGAGATGCTCGACTGGGAGTGAGTCAAGCACAGGAAACAGAAAAAAATGCATTCTCTAAATATTTACCTACTGTAACGGCTAGTGCTCTCTGTTTTCAATCAAATGACTATTTGATGAAAAAGGACTTTAGTCTATCTGCAGCTGATCAAAGTAAGTTGGGTAGTGTTGTCTCGCAGCTAGGATTAAATCCTGCTGCGTTGGCTTCATTACCATCTTCATACTCTTTTAATTTGTTGAAGCATGGAGCGTTGGGGCAAGTAATGGCGATGGAACCAATATATGCTGGTGGACAGATTACGAATGGAAACAAATTGGCTAAGTTGCAGACTGAGGTGAAGAAACTGCAGATCAGACAGTCTGAAGATGAAGTTGTTTCGTCTACAGAGACATATTATAATCAATTGCTAACGCTTTTTGGAAAGCTTAGAACTATTAATATGGCTGATAACCAATTGCAACGTATTCATAAGGATGCTGAAAATGCTTATAAAGCTGGTATCTCTACAAAAAAGGATATGTTGACAGTTGAACTGAAGCAGAATGAATTGTATGGAAACAGATTGAAGGTTGAAAACGGAATCAAACTGTGCAAAATGGCCCTTGCTCAATATATAGGTAAGAATGGCGATGAAATAATGATTGATACAACGTTGACTGATGAAATTCTTGAACCTTCAGCCTATCTTGTTGACCATGTTTCTGCACTCAACAATAAAGTAGAGGCACAACTTCTTGATAAAAATGTTGAGGCTAATAAACTTCAGACTAAACTGAAAAAAGGTGCTCTGATGCCTACTTTGTCTGTTGGTGCTGTTGGCGTGTATCAAAACATGATGGGAAGTGGTCAAGCTAACGTGATAGGATTGGCAACTCTTAGTGTTCCTATCAGTGGCTTGTGGAGTGATAATCATTTGGTGAAGCATCAGAAGATAGCTGAACAGATTGCACGTCAGGACAGAGATGATAATCGTCAACTACTCATTATACAGATGCAAAGTGCATACAATGATTTTGATAATTCATACAAACAGATTTTAGTGGCACGTAAAAGCATCGAACAGTCAACAGAAAATCTTCGCCTAAACGAAGATTATTACAAGGCTGGAACTGCTACAATGAGCGATTTGCTTGATGCCCAGACAAGTAACGAACAGTCATTAGACAAGTATACCGAAACTGTATGTAACTATCTTGATTGCAAGACAGCTTACTTTATAGCTACAGGCAGAAGCGTAGAATAAGAGTTTTCATAAATGTTGTGCAATCGTTTGCTCAATGATTTGTTGAAATATTCACAGATAATGGCACAATGGGGAGAATTTAGATTTATCTTTGCATTGTAATTAGAGGTAAAGTTAATCATATAATGATGATTATACATTCTCTAATTTATAAATAAAACAAGATAGATTTGATTTAGGAGTACATGATTAGGCTTAAAATGTTTTGAAAGTTTTGAGTATTGTGTTTTGATAGATTAATTTTTTTAAATTTCTCCCCGTGGTGAGAATGGGTTTAAATGATTTTGTTGATCGAGTGAGAGAGGACCCGTTAGCTAATATGCTAGCGGGTCTTTTATGTATTGTTATTTTTCAAATAATACTTTTACGTATTCAAATCCCATTGAATGCAGAATATTGTCGAATTGTACTGTTGCGTTTTTCTTGGCTTTAGATATATTATCAGCCGTCATGCAACGGTTTTTCATCGCTTTGTATGCTTTGTTGTATAATGCTTTACGGTCTTTGTCTGTCCAAGTACCTTTCTCAGAGAATGGTTTTGTTCTCGCTTCGTCAATAAAATCTTTATCGAGCAATTTTATTGGTGGCAATGTTGCCTTAATTGTGTCGTGGTCTACTCTAATCCAGTTTTTCTTTGTTTTATGCAAATCAATTCCCAGTCGAAGTGTGCCATAATATATTTTCACGAGTTCATCGTCGCCAAAGAAACCATGTCTTGTCGTATCAGTCAGTTCTTCATCATTAACTTGTAGAAATTCCCACTCACCAATGTCTGTAATAGATTTAATCATGGTAGGCGTAATGTCAATCTTCTTGTTCTCTTCAATACTTATACTGTTGTCTTTGTTTAGCCAATATAGTCCGGTTAGGATAATAATAGCAGCAATAGCTATTATCACAACTTGCAGTAATGGATTTACTGCTACATTGCTGATAAAAGACTTAATGCTTAGTCTTGATTTATTCTTATTTCTCATGTTCTATTGTAGTTTTGTCTATTAGGTTATTAATGTTGTTGTTAAAGCCCTTTCTGAAGCTTATGATAATATTTTTTTCGTTATATCCCATTAACTTTATCATTGGTATGATATTGTTGGCAGCGTTCATCTTTGCTCTTTCCAGAATATCTGTCTGAGATATAGATTTAATTATTTGGTCTCGTCCCTGTTTTTCATAATTAGATAGTTCCTCATCACTGAAGTTAGAACGTATCAAACTAACATCTTTTTTAATACCATCGTGGTCTATTTTCGAGCTAGTCATAATGATGCGTGGGTCGGGTAGTGTAACCTCAATCTTGTTGCCATATTTTGTTACGTTCTTTTCAGAGAAGTTTGAGAAGTCAATATATGCTTTTACAGTTGCATCCATTGGGATAGCAATTTTTCTTTGACTCATCGGAATATCAAAACTCATGTCTGTTTTGAACAACGAAGCTTTGATTGTCTTTTTATCCTGATGAGTGATAATCTTGTGGAATTTATATTCAGCGGTATAAAGTCGTGAGCATTTTTGTATCTGCATCACTATTTCTGGTATTGTATCTACCTGTTTAGCAGTTTCATCTGTCTTGTTTCTGCTGCAAGAAGCAAGCAATGTAATAGCCATAATAACGATTAATGTAGCTTTATGTTTCATGTTTTTTATTTTTCAATAATACAAATATAGATATTTTTTCTGATATTACTTCTTTATTTGTCAAAATTAATAAATTCGCCATCCAAGTTTCATTACTGTAACGCATTAAATTCTTCATTTTATTAGTCATTCTTTTTGTTGTTAAGTAATAGCTACAGAAAAGGTTTTATAATGATAATATCCTCACTTTGTTACTTTTTCAGTTGTTTGTAGACTTTCTGGAATGATGATAGGGTGAAGAAGAAGTTGACGATAGTGGGGTAAAGGCCCCGTTTGGGTTATAATGAAAAATTCCAATCTATAAGTAATTTAGAATAATCACTTGTATTAAATGCTTTGTCAACAGCTTCAGTCAATCTATTCATGAATTTCCCCGAAAGTAAAAGAACTTCCGGGGAAATATGATCGTAGCAATTATTCTTTCCTTCTTGTTATGATTAGGAAAATAATTCTTGGAGATTTTTACAGTATTGATGCCTTGTATATTTTCTCAATAGCATCTTTCAGCATCATATTAAAGTCTGTATCAGACTGGCTGATACTTAAACCTTGTAGCAATGCTCTGGAGAAGCTAGCAATCATTTTATGATTATGAGCAAGCTTTTCACAGGCTTCGTCTTGTGAATATCCGCCAGACAACGCAACTACACGTACAACATGGGGATCCTTCATCAAGTCGGCATAGAAGTTGTCTATGCTTGGAATTGTTAATTTGAACATTACTTTCTGATCCTTACCTAATGTTTTCAGATGCTCTATAATATACTTTTTAAGGAGTTCTTCACATTTAGTCTTTTCTGGAGCATGAATGTCTACTTCTGGTTCTATGATAGGAACAAGATCGTAGGAAATGATTTTTTGGGCAACTTCAAACTGCTGATCAACAATTTTCTTAATACCATCTTCATTTGCCTCCTTGATTACAGAACGCATCTTTGTACCAAAGATATGTCTCTCTTGTGCCTGTTCCAATAGGTCATCCAATTCTGGCATAGGTTTCATCACTTGTACACCGTTTTCCAAATCAGCTAGTCCCTTATCTATTTTCAGGATAGGAACAACTTTCTTTACTTCCCAAAGGTAATCTGCGGTATATTTATCGTCAATCTTACGGTTCATTGTGTTCTCAAACAAAATTGATGCGATGATTCTGTCACCTTTGAAGGCTGGTGCCTTGATAACTCTGGTGCGCATCTGATGGACAAGCTGGAACATTTCTTCTTCAGTAGTCCACGCATCTTCACTAACGCCATATTGCTTCAAGGCTTTTGGCGTACTGCCACCACTCTGATCTAGTGCTGCAATGAATCCTTTAGCGGATGTCATTTGTTTTAATTGAATTGCATTCATAATTTTTTATTTTAAACTTGTTATTTAACAACACAGAGCTTTTTTTATTTGTAGGACTGGCATCTCTGTATTTCTTTATTTCGCCAGTCCCTGTCTAGCAACAGCTTCCTGTTTGCGCTTGATTTCTTCCTGATTGCCCAAGTAGAAATCACGGACAAATTTTAGATTGTCATCAAACTCAAAGACATAAGGAACTGCTGTCGGAATATTCATGTCACTGATCGCTTCATCAGAAATACCTTTTAGATGCTTCACGATGCCACGCAGACTATTACCATGCGCAACGACCAGTATATTGTCAACCTTCATCAAATGAGGAAAAATTTCACACTCCCAGTAAGGCATCACTCTTTCTATCGTATCTTTCAGGGATTCCGTATCCGGAATATATTCAGGAGGAACAGCGGCATAACGTGGGTCGTGCCGTGGATTATCCAAATCGTCTTCTGATAGAGGCTGGGGAGCTATTTCAAAACTTCTGCGCCATATATGAACTTGTTCGTCTCCATATTTTTCAGCAGTTTCGCTCTTGTTCATACCTTGAAGAAAACCGTAGTGCTTTTCGTTCAGTCTCCATGATTTAAAGACAGAAATCCAATCTTCATCCATTTTATCCAGGACACAGTTGAGTGTTTTTACAGCTCTTTTTAAATAAGAGGTGTAAGCAACATCGAAAGAATAACCTTCCTTTTTTAAAAGAGTTCCTGCATTTTCAGCCTCTTCAATACCTTGAAGAGATAAGTCTACATTTGTCCAACCTGTAAACCTGTTTTCTTTGTTCCACTGGCTTTGACCGTGTCTAATCAATACTATCTTTTTCATACCTTTTACGAATTAAATAGAATTATACTTAAACAGGCCGAAGAAATTTCTTCTGTTGTATTCTTGGTAGTAATAGCCAAAGTATGAAGTTATCTCTGACCTGTCGGTAAAGATAGTAATAAATTAGATATGAAACTAATTTTTAAGGGATTTTTTTTCTATTTGATGATAATTACAACACTTATTAAATAATTACTTAATCAGATGCTTGTATGATTAGTGGTGGACTTTTCTTATTTGAAACACTTTTGTAGGTTCTTCATCAATTTAGGGGTGATAAAACTATTTCGGTTAAAGCCATATTGGATTGAATGACAACCAATCAGGTAAGATGAGACAACTTATTTAAAAACAAATATAAAC